>MDTA01206036.1_pt1 | contig 13626 bp, 16 predicted proteins | sample 811151 | NCBI WGS metagenome assembly MDTA01 (sample SAMN05326648, study PRJNA326480) | marine metagenome | isolation source: seawater | place: Indian Ocean: South | collected 2010 | reverse complement strand
TTAGAAAGCGATTTTTCGAGACAATTATATCAACTGTTTAATTAAGCTTATTTTTTGACAAAGTTTTGGATTAAAATATAAATGTGTAATGAGTAATCTTATCAAAATCTCACCGTCTATTTTATCTGCTGACTTTAGTAAATTAGGAGCTGAGGTCATATCGTTAGAAGAAGCTGGTGCTGACTATATACACATAGACGTTATGGACGGACACTTTGTGCCTAATCTAACAATAGGACCTGAGGTAATTAAAAAACTTAGACCTCTTACAAAAAAAATTTTTGATGTTCACTTAATGATTTCTCCAGTTGATAATTTCATAAAAGACTACGCGGATGCAGGAGCTGATATAATTACTTTTCATCCAGAAGCTACTGAAAGTACATCAAAAACTATAGGTTTAATAAAAAAAGAGAATAAAAAAGTAGGTATCTCTCTTAAACCAAAATCTAAAATAGATTTGATAAAGAATCATCTAAGTGAAATCGATTTAGTTCTTATCATGAGTGTAGAACCAGGGTTCGGTGGACAAAAATTTATACCTGAAGTTCTAGAAAAAACTAAAAAGTTAAAAGAAATTATTAGCAAAAATAATCTTAAAGTTGATATTGAAATAGATGGAGGTATAAATTTTGAAAATTGTTCTTTAGCTAAGAAAGCAGGAGCAAATATTCTAGTCTCTGGATCAACAATTTTTAAAGAGAACAAAGGTAATCTAAAGAAAAATATAGAAATTCTAAGAAAAAATTAATAGATGTTTGGCTTAAAAGTTGCCTATTTTTATTTAATCGCTTTACAAATTACTTTTATAAAATTTTTTAAAAAGTTATATTTTTCTTCAAGTCAATATAACAAATCTTTAGTTTCAAAAATACCAACTCAAGTTCATTTTAATCCTAACCCTTTTCTACTTTCAATCATATCTCCTTATAAAAAGAGACTATTTAAAATAAATGAAATAGATCCAAACAATTTTTGGTTAGAAAATAAAAATATTAATATTCTAGAACAACATAATTTCTTGTGGCTAAATTTGATTGATAGGAAAATTGATGGAAAAAATATCCAAAAAATAATTTACATTTGGATGCTTAAATATTCCAATTTTAAAAAAAATATTTGGGAAACTTCGACGTTATGCTCAAGAATTATTAGCTGGATGTTAAATATTGATATTATTATTAACAATGGAACCTTTGATTTCAAAAAGAACTTGTTTAAAAATATTATTTCTCAGTGCAACCACTTAAAAAAAAATATTCGATTTGAGAAAGATCCCCTTAAAAAAATCGAGATAATAACTACTTTAACTTTATCTGGCATAGTCTTTAAAGAGTACGAGGAAAACTATAATTCTGGAATTAAAGAATTAGAGAGGTTTGTAAAGTATTATTTTGATGATGATGGTTTTCCTCTAACTAGAAGTCCCAATGACTTAATCAATTTCACAAAATACCTAATATTGTGCCATGAAAATATTAGAGATGCTCATCAATATATGCCGGAGTTTCTGGATGATATTATTAAAAAAAACTTAGAATGTATAAAATTTTTAAAAACTCCAGATAATCAAGTGCCACTTTTTAATGGAAGTTTCGAAAATGATTTAAGTATTTTCGATAAATATCAAGAAAATTTTAAATTAAATAAAAAAAATAAAAAGGATATTCTTGGAGGAATTTATTATGCTAAATCGAAAAATCAAATTCTTTATTATGATGTTGGCAGTCCTCCTAACAAGAATTTTTCAAAAAATTATCAATCTGGCCCTCTATCTTTTGAATATTTTATAGATGGTATTAAGATTATAACAAATTGTGGTTTCGGAAAAAAGATTTCTTCAAAAGCAGAACTAATTAGCAGATTAACTGCAAGTCAATCTACGCTAACAATAAATGATACAAGTATTACTAAATTTGAAAGAAATAAACTTATAAATAGAATTTTTGGTAATTCAATTAAAAATACCTTTAAAACAAGCGATTTTAGAATCAAGAATGATAAACATTTAACAGGCTCAACAATATCACATAATGGATATGAAAAAGATTTTAATTGTATTCATAAAAGAGAAATTTTTCTAAACCATGAAAATAATTACTTACAAGGAAAAGATTATATTTTCAAGAAGAGTGACGGTATACCTATAAGATACGTTTTTAGATTTCACTTAAATCCTAAATTATCTGCAATAAAAACTATTAGTGGTAATAGCGCTTTAATTCAAATATCAAAGAATAAATCACTAATTTTTACCGTCAAAGATGAAGATATAGAGTTGGAGAGAAGCGTGTATCTTGGAGGAGAAAAAATATTAGATAACACTTGTATAACTATTTCAGGTAATTTAGTTAATAAAAGTAAATCTTTTATCTGGGAAATAAAGAAAAAACTATAAAATGAGTTCAAAAATTAAAAACGCTTTGATTTCTGTTTCTGACAAAGAAAACATTGCATCTTTATTGAAAGTTTTAAAAAAGTATAAAATTAATGTGATAAGTTCTGGCGGCACATATAAATCGATAAAAAAACTTGTTTTTAAATGCACTGAATTATCAAAGTATACTGGTTTTAAAGAGATGCTTGATGGAAGAGTTAAAACTCTACATCCAAAAATTCATGCAGGAATTCTCCATGATAGACGAAATAAAGTTCATACTAATGAGATGTCAAAAAATAAATTTCCACCAATAGATTTAATTATAGTTAATTTTTATCCATTTCAAAAAGTGGTTAGTAATACCAAAAATTTTAAAAGTATTATTGAGAATATAGATATTGGGGGGCCTACAATGGTAAGAGCTGCGGCAAAAAACTTTGAAAATGTAGCAATAATAACTAATAAAAATGATTATCCGCTTCTGATAAAGGAGTTAGAAAAAAATGGTGGTTCGACAAGTCTAAAATTTAGACAGCTTATGTCGTCAAAGGCTTTTGGATTGACTGCTTATTATGACTCGATGATAGCCAACTGGTTCAATAAAAAGTTAAAAATACAATTTCCTGAAAGAAAAACTATTTTCGGAAAGAGATTAAAAAAACTTAGGTATGGTGAAAATCCTCATCAACAGAGCTCTATATATTTAAGCGATTACAACGATAAAGAAATTGGTTTTAAACAATTACACGGTAAAGAATTGAGTTTTAATAATTATAACGATATTTTCGCCTCTCTGGATATTTTAGGTTCCTCCAAAGAAAAAAATTGCACCGTCATTATTAAGCATGCGAATCCTTGTGGAGTTTCTGAAAATTCAAAATCAATTGACTCATTAAAAAATGCTTTTGCATCTGATCCAATAAGTGCTTTTGGTGGAGTTATAGCTTGTAATTATAAAATTACAAAAGAAATCGCTAAAGAAATTACAAAAAATTTTGCTGAAGTTATATTGGCTAAAGAATTTGATAATGAGTCTTTAAAAATTTTAAAACTAAAAAAAAATTTAAGAATTATTGATATATCTAAATATAAATCAAAAAACTCATCTCTTATTAAATCATACGATAGCGCTTTTATGATTCAAGAAAAAAATAAAATTATCTTAGATAAAAAAAAGTTAAGATGTGTTACAAGACTTAAGCCAAGTAGAAAAGAATTATCTGACATTAAGTTTGCAATTAATATCAGTAAACATATCAAATCAAATGCTATTGTATTGTGCAACAATCTTTCAACTATAGTGATAGGGGGTGGCCAACCGAGTAGGCTCGATAGTTGTAAAATAGCAATTCAAAAAGCAAAAAAATTTCTTCCTAAAAAAATAAAAAATTCTATAGCTGCTTCTGACGCTTTTTTTCCATTTGTAGATGGCGTGAAAATTTTAGTAAATGCAGGAGTAAAAATTATAGTTCAACCGGGGGGATCTATAAGAGATAAAGAGATTATCGATTTTGCGAATAAATCAAAGATAAAAATGTTATTTACAGGTCTAAGACACTTTAATCATTAATTCAATTTATCAATTTTAGCTGCTAGAATAAAATCACTTTCAGCAAGACCTTTTATTGCATGTGTAAAAATTTTTACATTACAATATCCCCATCCAAAAGTAATATCGGGATGGTGGTTTTCATTCTCTGCCAAATCACATATTTTGTTTACAAAATTTTGACTATCTTTAAAATTTTTAAATTTAAATTCCTTGATTAAAAAAAAGCTACCTTCCTGATCACTTTTTACATCCCAACCATCAACTTTTTTTAAATACTTATGAACTTCGCTTTTGTCAAAGGGAGAAATATCTCCCTCACAAGGAATACATTTTTTATTTGATAAATCGCTCATAAAATTGGAGCGGGCAAAGGGACTTGAACCCTCGACCTTCTCGTTGGCAACGAGACGCTCTACCACTGAGCTATGCCCGCAAATTACTTAGATTTATAATATAAAGCCTCTAGAATGGTCAACTAAAATAAAATGTCACTACCGATACTGAAAATTTTTTAATATAGTATAAGTTATGAAAGTTTTTCCTAAAACTATACCTGTGTTTCCACTGAGCGGAGTAATTTTTTTCCCAAAAACAAATCTTCCACTTAATATTTTTGAGGAGAGATATATTGACCTAGTTAATCACGCTTACAGCAAAGATAAATTTATGGGCATGGTACAATCACAAAAAAATGGGAATGATGTTTATAAAGTTGGGTGTCTGGGCAAAATTAGCGACCTTCAGAAAAGTAAAGATGGGAGAATATTAATAAATCTCACAGGTGTTACTAGGTTTAAAATCTTACAGGAGATTGAAAGTTCAAAATTATATAGAGAATTTAAAGTTGATTATAAAAGTTTCGAATTAGATTTACAGAATTCATCAGGTAATCTTAACACTGAAAAATTAATGTCTAAAGCTAAAACTTTTTTCAAAAAAAATGGATTGCTTCTTAATTGGAGAGAGTTTGAGAAATTAGATAAAAATCAGAGAATTAATACTTTATCAATGATTTCTCCAGTTACAAATGAGGAAAAACAAAAACTATTAGAGTCCTTAACTATTGAAGATAAAGTTGAAACTTTGGAAAACATAATCAGCTTTTACTTACACGAAGTAAACTTTAACAATCAGACAATGCAGTGATGACTAATTTGCTGACTTGTTCATGGAGTCGAAGAAATCTGAATTATTTTTAGTATTTTTCAGTTTAGAAATTAAAAACTCAATACCGTCCATTGTGCCCATTGGACTTATTATTCTTCGTAAAACATTCATTTTTGATAATTCATCTTTTGCAAATAATAACTCTTCTCTTCTTGTACCAGACCTTGTTATATCCAACGCTGGGTAAATTCTTTTATCTGCAACTTTTCTATCGAGAATTAATTCTGAATTACCTGTTCCTTTAAATTCCTCGAATATTACCTCGTCCATTCTGCTTCCAGTGTCAATCAAAGCAGTAGAAATTATTGTTAAAGAACCACCTTCCTCAACATTTCGGGCAGCACCAAAGAATCTTTTTGGTCTTTGAAGGGCATTTGCGTCTACACCACCAGTAAGCACCTTTCCAGAGCTAGGGATAACTGCATTATAGGCTCTTCCTAATCTAGTAATAGAGTCAAGCAAAATTACTACATCTTTTTTATGTTCCACTAATCTTTTTGCTTTCTCGATTACCATCTCTGCAACAGCTACGTGCCTAGACGCTGGTTCATCAAATGTTGAGGCTACTACTTCACCTTTAACAGATCTTTGCATATCTGTTACCTCTTCGGGTCTTTCGTCAATTAACAATACCATCAGGTAACATTCTGGATGATTTGCGGTTATAGATTGTGCAATGTTTTGAAGAATTATAGTCTTGCCAGCTCTGGGCGGGGATACTATTAAAGACCTTTGACCTTTACCTATTGGGCTTACTAAGTCGATAAGTCTTGCAGTATTATCAGGTTTTTTCTCAACTTTATTAGTTTCTACCTCTAACTTGATTCTTTCATTGGGATACAGCGGTGTGAGGTTGTCAAAAGCTATTTTATTTTTTCCTTTATCAGGATCATCAAAATTAATTTTGTTTACTTTGAGTAAAGCAAAATATCTTTCTGCATCTTTTGGTCCGCGTATCTCTCCTTCAACCGAATCTCCTGTTCTAAGACCAAACCTTCTAATTTGGCTCGGGCTTACATAAATATCATCTGGTCCGGGAAGATAGTTAGACTCAATTGCTCTTAAAAAACCAAATCCATCTTGTAATACCTCTAAAACTCCTGTAGCAGTTATTTGCTCATTTTTCTCAGCAAGTTTTTTCAAAATCGCAAAAAGTATTTCTTGCTTTCTTAATGTGCTAGGATTCTCTATACCTAGCTTCTCTGCTTCACTAATAAGCTCTGCGGGATTTTTTTGCTTGAGTTCTTGTAAATTCATTGGATTTATTGATTTAAGGAAAGTATCTAAAATATATGTCTTTTTATGAAAAATTCAACCCCATAATTACAAAGGTTTAAAAATTGCAACAAATATTACTACAATTAGTATAATTGTTGGTATTTCGTTATATATTCTAAAAAATTTAGAGGATTTATCACTAATATCCTTGGCGAAATCATTTAAAAATTTCCCTAAAGTAAAGTGATAATAAGTTAAAATTATTACTGCAACAAGCTTTATCTTCATCCACAATTCCAGAAGAATTGAAAAACCGATATTATGTATCAGCAATAAACCAAGTAACCACGAAAGCAGCATAGCTGGCATCATAATGAAATTGTAAAGTTTTTTTTCCATAACCTTAAAAACTTTTTTTTGGGAGTCGTGATCTGCTTGTGAATGGTAAACAAATATTCTAGGTAAATAAAGCAAACCGGCCATCCAAGAAATTACTGCGATAAGATGAAGAGATTTTAACAATAAGTAAGAATTCATTTTATAAATATTTACTGATCAATTTTTCAAACAAACTTATTTGATCGGAATTGTCATTTAAACATGGAATTAAATCGAAATTTTTTCCTCCATTTTCAAAAAAGCTTTCTCTGCCTTGAATGTTTATTTCTTCTAAAGTTTCAACACAATCAGATGCGAAACCAGGACATATTACTAATAAATTTTTTACTCCTTCTTTCGGCAAAGTTTCTAAAGTTTTATCTGTATATGGAGTTAGCCATTCTTGTGGTCCAAATCGAGATTGGAATGTTGTCCTTATTTCAATTTCATTGTATTTTTCTTTCATTAACCTTGTGGTCTTATGACAATAACAATGATATGGATCTCCTTTATCAAAGTAAGATTTAGGTATACCATGATAAGAAGAGACTATTAGATCGGGTTTCCAATTAATTTCCTTAACTTTCTTTTTAATGCTATTGATTAAAGCGCTAATATAAAAGTCATTGCTTTCATAATGTGGAATTATTTGTAAACTAGGCTGCCATCTCATCCTCATCAAAGACCTATAAACTTCATCACAAACTGTAGCTGTTGTAGCAGCTGCATATTGTGGATATAGGGGTAGAATTATAATATTTTCACATCCTGCTTCTTTTAATTTAATTAATTTAGATTCAATGCTGGGGTTGCCGTATCTCATGGCAAAATCAACGATTGTTTTTTCATTCCCAACTTTTTTATTAAGTTTAGAAGCTTGATTTTTAGTAAAATATAGTAAAGGTGACTCATTACTTTCTTTCCTCCAAATTTGCTTATATGCGTGAGCTGTTTTTGATGGTCTAAAAGTTAAAATAAATACATTTAATATAATTTGCCAAATTATTGGGTTTATCTCTATTACTCTTCTATCTGAGAGAAACTCTTTTAAATATTTCCTTATATCAAGCCAACTAGTAGAATCTGGTGTGCCCAAGTTAATTATTAGAACTCCAGTTTTACCAAACTTTACTTCTGGGTGGTCTTTATTTATCATTCATTAAAATTCCTATAAAATTTTATTAACTTTGTTACTTTATCAGGATCTGTTTCAGGAAGTAACCCGTGTCCTAAATTAAAGATATAGGGTACATTTTTAAAAGCCTTCATATATTTTGTCGCTCCCTCTATCATTTCTTTATCATTCTTTAAAAGAACTTGTGGTGCCAAGCCACCTTGTAAAACTACATTTTTTAAATTATTTTTGGCCCATATTGGGTCTACCTCGGGGTCTAGACTTATGCCATCTGGTTTCACAAAATTATTAAATTCTTCATATTTTTGCTTGATGCCTTTTGGGAAACAGATGTTTGGTATTTTATTTTTTTTACAAGAATTGATAATTTCTAGATTAGGTAAATAGCAATATTCTTTTATTTTATTTTCGGGTATTAAACCTGCCCAGGAATCAAATACTTGAACAACATCAGCTCCTGCATTTATTTGATTATTTATATGAATACATAAGTATTTTATTAATTCTTTAATTATTAAATCTAAGTTTAATTTTTTATCTTGTAATTTATTTACGTCTAAATCTTTTTTGTTTTTTTTGAGGTTTAAAATATAAACTAAAATTGTCCATGGAGCACCAATAAAAGAAATTAATGTCTTTTTTTTATCTAATTTTTTCCTTGTTATATTTATAGCCTTGTAAACTGGTTCAAGCTTCTTAGAAAATATTTTTTCATTATTGTCTAGAAACATATCAATATTAAACTTGCTTAATTCAGGGCCTAAGTCTTTTGTAAATTTTACATCTTGTCCCAGAGCGTAAGGAACCATTAAGATGTCTGAAAAAATTATTGCAGAATCTAGGTCGAATCTTTCAATTGGCTGTAGGGTGATCTTAGAGCTTAATTCACTATTTAAGCAAAGATTTATAAAATCAGGATTCTTATTTCTTAAGTTTCTAAATTCTGGTAAATATCTACCTGCTTGTCTCATAAACCACACAGATTTACAACTTTTTTTTTTATTAATATTTCTTTAAGATTGCTCATAAAATAAAATAAGTTTTAGAATCCTTTTTGAAGTACTATGTGCTGTTAAATACTCATATAACTTTTTATACATATTTTATACATATTTTAGTTAATAACTTTTTAATAAATACTTCTATTTACCGACTTTATTAATCTTATAAACACTAGTAAAACAACAATATTAACATCGTATAAAATGTTAAAATATTGTTAATTAATGTTGGTTTTTTTGTCAGATTTTTTAGAAGAAGTGGAAAAACTTAGTTTATTATTTATTTATTAACAAAAATATGAACCAAAAATACAATGTATATCTTGTGTCTGACTCTACGGGTGAAACTCTAGATAGAATATTTTTGTCACTTAAATCTCAATTTTCAAATTTCGAGTATGAAAAAAAAGAGTATGCTTTTGTGAGAACAGAGCAACAAATTGACAGAATTATAAGCGAATGTATTAACTTAGAAAATTCTTTAATACTATATACTATTGTAGAAACAAAACTTGCTAAATATATTTCTAAACAAAGTGAAAAAAATAATTTACCATGTTTTGGAATACTAGGTAATCTTATTTTAAGTTTTTCTAAACTTTTAAACCAGAAAGCAATACATAAACCAAGCGCGCAACATGTGCTAGACGATGATTACTATAAAAGAATTGAAGCTATTCAATTTACTATGGCGCATGATGATGGAAAAAAAGTAGATGACATAAAAAATGCCGATGTTGTGTTGTTAGGTGTAAGCAGAACCAGTAAAACTCCTACCTCAATTTATTTAGCTAATAGAGGATATAAAACAATAAACATTCCTTTAGTATTAGATCAAAAAATTCCTGAAGATTTGGTTAATGACAAAAAAATCTGTGTAATAGGATTAATAGCAGACCCTGGCAGACTAGCGGACATTAGAAGAAATAGAGTAGCTATTATGAACGATCAGAAATTAAAAGAATATACTGATATTGAGCATATAAGGGAAGAGGTAGAGGGTTCCAAAAATCTTTTTAAAAAAAATAATTGGCCATCAATAGATGTTACCCGAAGATCTGTCGAGGAAACAGCTGCATCTATTTTAAAGATTATAGAAATTAAAAGAAATAAATGAAAATAATTTTAGCCTCTAAAAGCGGTGTAAGAAAACAAATACTTGAAGACCACAAAATTGATTTTGAAGTTATTGTATCAAATGTTGATGAAGACGAAGTTAAAAACTCATTATTGGCAGAAGGAGCAGGTCCATTATTAATTTCAAAAAATCTTGCTGAAATAAAATCAACCAAAGTTAGTATACAGCATCCAAATAAATTGGTTTTAGGTGCAGATAGTGTTATTTCGCTTAATAACAAATTAATAAATAAACCTAATTCACGAGAGGAAGCTCTTGCTATATTAAAAGAACTTAACAATTCAAAGCACTTTTTAATTAGTTCAGTATGTATTTCTAAAAACGGAGCAATGATCTGGAACCACACGGATTCTTCAGAATTGAAAATGAAAAATTTTTCAGAAGCGCAGCTTAAAAATTATTTAAGCAAGATCAAGACAGAAACTCTATTAGCTTATGGTGTTTACCAAATAGAGTCTGAGGGATTAAAACTTTTTGAATATATAAAAGGTGATCATAAGTCGATTATGGGTTTGCCTATAAAAGATATAATCAGCTATATTGAGCAGTATAAAAAAAAAAATGAAAAAATATTTTGGAATAATTGGAAACCCAATAAAGCATTCACTGTCTCCAGTTTTACATAATTACTGGTTTAAAAAATATGGAATTAATGCTGATTATACTTTAATTGATATTAAACAAAATGAGATCTCAGAGTTAGTGCAAAAGATTAGAAAAAAAGAAATATTTGGTATTAATATCACTCTTCCTTACAAGCAAAAAATCGTACCTTATGTAGATCTCCTTGTTAAGGATGCTTTATTAACAAGTTCGGTTAATACACTATACCTTGACGAAAAAAGCTCTGTTGTAGGAGACAATACAGATGTATTTGGATTACAAGCTGCCTATTTAAAAGAAGTAGACCTTGCACCGCAGAAAAAAGCATTAGTTATTGGAGCAGGCGGTGTATCACCATCTGTTATACTTTCCTTACAAAAATCAGGCGTTCAAGATATTTCAATAACAAATAGGACAATGGAAAAATGTATTTTTTTAAAAAAAAAATTTAAAAATATAAACATTTTAGAGTGGCAACATTTAAAAGATGAATTAAAAAAATATGATATTATAATTAATGCTACTAGCTTAGGCTTAAAAAATAATAATGATTTTGAGTTTGATTTTGAGCCCACCAAAAAAGATTTAATTTACATTGACACGATTTACAATCCTTTAGAAACAAGAACTTTAAAATTTTTAAAAGATAAAGATATTAAAGTTTTTAATGGTCTAGAAATGTTTATTTATCAAGGCCAAAAAGCTTTTTACCTGTGGAATAAAGTAAACCCTGAGATAGATCAAAAATTAGTTGATTTACTAATATCAAAACTTAAATGAAAAAAATTGGCATTACAGGTTCATTAGCCTCTGGAAAAACAACAGCTAGTAAAATTTTATCAATGCGAAAAGGTCCACTTTTTAGTGCCGATGATGTTGTCAAGAAACTTTACACAAAAGCTTACTTTAGAAAAATATTATCAAAAAAATTTAAAATTAAAGATGACCAAAAGTTTAAAAATTCTCTAAGAAAAAAAGTTTTAAATGATAAATCATTTATTAAAAAACTTGAGAAAATGATCCATCCTATTGTTAGAAGAGAGATGAGAAAGTTTATTAAAATTAATAAAAAAAAATCACTAATTTTCCTTGAAATTCCCCTTTTAGTAGAAAGTAACTTAGTAAAATACTTTGATGTTATTTTTTTTATAAAAGCAAAAAAAAAAAATTAGGTTACAAAGATTTATATATAAAGGTGGAAACAAAAATCTATTTAATATCTTAAATGAAAAACAATTAAGTGACTCAAAAAAAAGCAGTAAATGCGATTATGTGGTTGTTAACGAAAAAAATATTAAGATTTTAAAAAAGAAATTATTGGATATACTAAAAAAATATGAATGAAATTTTTTTAGACACAGAAACAACTGGCTTATCATTCAAAGAAGGGCATAAAATTGTAGAAATAGCTTGTGTGGAAACCAAAGATTTAATCGCTACTGGTAAAATTTTTCATAAATTAATTAATCCTGAAAGAGATGTGCCCGATGAGGCGTTTAGAGTTCACGGATTTTCACGAGATTTTTTAAGCAAAGAAAAAACATTAAGCGGAATAGTTGATGAATTTCTTGAATTTATCAAAGATAAAAAGATTATAATTCATAATGCTCAATTTGATTTAAGTTTTCTTAATGGAGAGTTAAGTTATTTAAAGAAGGGACAAATTAATAAAAATATGGTTTTAGATTCTCTTGAGTTAGCTAGAAATAAATTTCCAGGAACATCAAACTCTCTAGATGCTTTATGTAAAAGATTTAACATAGATATTTCTAAAAGAACTAAGCATAATGCATTGTTAGATTGCGAGCTTTTAAGAGAAGTTTACATTAACTTGCTTGACGCAAAGGAGCCAAAGTTTAATTTATTAAATAAAGAATATGATAAAAATATCTTTAAAAACAACGATTACAATAAGAAAATATACAAAGTTTCAGAAGAAGAAGTAAAGTTACACAGAGATTTTTTGAAAAAGGAGATTAAAAAAAATTTTTATTGAATTTTTTTCGTATTATAAAGTTTCTCAAAATCAACGTTCTCACTAATCTTGATATCTCTAAAGCCCGAATTTTCGAACAAATTTATAAATATTATTCTTAGTTCTTTGTAAATTTTAGACGGTACATCAACAAGTACTATTTTCTCAATCTTTTTTTTATCTATTTTTTCTTCTGTAATTTCAATAATTGTTGAAAATACAATCCTAGCATCAATTTTTTCAAAATTCTCTGTTATCGGTAAAAGATTTAATGAGGTATAAACTTCTATAATATTTTCTTTTACCTGGTTACTCTTTATATCTATGTTAATCTTATATTTTTGAATATCTTTAGTAAGTAAAAAAAAAGTTTTTGGATTTGGAATGTGGAAATTTAAGTCTTTTATATATTTACCAATTATTTTATAATTCATCTTTATTTTTTTTTACTATCTCACCATCTATTATCTCACTATTTTTTTTTGGTTTATCAGTATCTTTTTTATTTCTTAAAAAGAACTTAAATAATAAACTCCTGGAGAATGGCATTAACAATATAAAACCTAAAAAATCGGTAAGAAATCCGGGAAAAATTAATAGCACAGCTGCAAAAGCTATCGATGCCCCTGAAAGTAACTCATAAATTGGTGTCTTGTTTTGATAAATGTTAATTAGTCCTGATCTCAATGTTTGGATACCTTGTATTCTCGCAAAATAAACACCAATTATTGCTGTTAAGAATATTAAAGCTATAGTGTTAAAAGCCCCAATTTCTCCACCAATTTTGATCATTAAAAATATCTCTATGGCTGGTAATCCTACAAATATTAAGAAAAATGTGTTCATTTGTCAGATACAAAATTATATTATTCATGTATATTTATCAAATAATGAGTAATAGTTTTGGATATTTAGATATAATTTTACTGGGAATGATTGCAGGATTTATAATCCTTAGATTAAGAAGCATATTAGGTAGAAAAACTGGACATGAGTCCAAAGTTTATCCAAACTTTGCTGAAAAAAAATTCAGTATGCCTCAAAAAGACACTAAAGCTGCTGAACAAAATCTAGAAATT
>MDTA01020737.1_pt1 | contig 13628 bp, 4 predicted proteins | sample 811151 | NCBI WGS metagenome assembly MDTA01 (sample SAMN05326648, study PRJNA326480) | marine metagenome | isolation source: seawater | place: Indian Ocean: South | collected 2010 | reverse complement strand
TGATGCTGAAGATCACGATGAACCAGGGGTTATTACATCTACGAGTATATCAGGTGGGTGGAAATGGGTTCCTAGCCTACAGAGAAGTCTAGTAAATTCCCCTGATGGAATTTTAGGAAATAGTCCAGTTGTGGTTGATGATGATGGTAGAGTAATACTAAGTGCTGACAAGACTACAACAACAGGATACTACACACCAAGAGATGGTGACTTAAATGGAAAAGAAGATTTCTTAGAAGTAGGTTCTTCTGCTATAATAATCTCAGAACCTAAAACTGATAGGGTTGATGGTGGTGAAACAATAGTGTTAGGTACTGTTGTAGAAGCAGTAGGTACCGTCAATTATGAGTGGCAAATGAGCACAGATACTGGAAAATTCTGGTCTACCATTCCAGTAAACTTCCCTCAGTTTGAAGGAGCAAATACTGATACTTTAACAATTATAGAGGCACCTCTTTCATTCAATGGTTATCAGTTCAAGATGATAGCTTCTTCGCCAGCATATGCTTGCGGGGTTAACGACACAACTGCAGCAATACCTGTTATGGTTTCTAACGATAACGATGAAGATGGTATCCCTAACGACATTGATATTGACGACGATAATGACGGAATTGTAGATACTCTAGAAGTGATAGATTCTGAAAATGATGATGATTACGATAACGATGGAATTCCTAACCACTACGATCTTGATTCAGATAATGACGGATGTAATGACGTACTTGAAGCTGGATTTAATGATCCTGACGGTGATGGAATACTGTGTACTAGTCCTGTCGTTGTAAATAAACTTGGTCAGGTACTTTGTTTCGATACAAATAATGACGGACTAATTACCTCTGATGATACTGTAATGGCTGATACAGTTATTGCAGGATATATCTATCCACTAGACGCAGACTCGTCAGGTGTATACGATTTCAAGGAGGAAGATGACTTTACTATCGAGATAACAACACACCCTATGGATGTACAGGTTCCAGACAGAACTACAGGATATGTATTTGTAGAAGTCAACTCAACTGACAGCTTATCGTACCAGTGGCAGAAGTCTTCTGACTCAATTGTGTGGACAAATGTTACAGATGATACGGTCTATATAGAGAGGGAACAAGATATATTTGACACATTAATCTATAAAGGATCAACTGCAGATACATTATTTATCATGAATATTGATACTCTTGTTGACTCAACTTACTACAGAGTATTAGTGGACATCCCATCAAGTGTATGTGCTGATGAAACCCCTTCAAATGCCGCTTTCATGACTGTTGTAACAGATATTGACCTTGATAACGACGGTATTCCAAATATTGAAGAAGGGTTTGGAGATACAGATGGAGATGGCATCCCTAACTACTTAGATCTAGATTCTGACAATGACGGTATTCCTGATGTAATAGAAGGTGGTGATGGAGACTTAGATACTAACGGAGATGGTATGATTGATGAGTTGGATGATGGCTTTGCTGACTTGGATGAAGACGGCATGGCAGATGATGCAGAAGATACACCTGAACCTGATAATGACGGTGATGGAACTCCTGATTTCTTAGATATTGACTCAGATAATGACGGAATATTTGATGTAGTTGAAGGTGGAGACGGTGATTTGGATACTAATGGAGACGGTATGATTGATGAGTTGGATGATGGCTTTGCTGACGAAGACGAAGACGGAATGGCTGACGACTCAGAAAAAACAGACCAGCCAGACTATGACGGAGACGGTAGACCAGATTACCTTGATATCGACTCTGATAACGACGGAATCCATGATGTAGTTGAGGGTGGAGACGGAGACCTAGACACGAATAACGACGGAGTAATAGATTCTAAAGATGATGGATTTGTAGATGCTGATAAGGACGGAATGGATGACAACTCAGAGCTTACTCCAGCACCTGATTATGATGGTGATGGTAACCCTAACTACCTTGATATAGACTCCGATAACGACGGAATCCACGACGTTGAAGAGGGTGGAGACGGAGACTTAGATACTAACGGAGACGGTGTTATTGACGCTAATGACGATGGTTATCTAGATGCTGATGGTGATGGAATGGATGACGATTCAGAGCCTACTCTAACTCCTGATACTGATGGTGACTCTAACCCTAATTACCTTGATATCGACTCTGATAACGACGGAATCCATGATGTTGTTGAGGGTGGAGACGGAGACCTAGACACGAACGATGATGGTGTTATAGACGAAAATGATACAGGATACGAAGATTCGGATGCCGACGGAATGGACGATGATTCAGAAACAACACCGGTTACTCACACTGACGGTGATGAGTTAGGTGATGGTGTGCCTGATTACCTTGATATCGACTCTGATAACGATGGAATCCATGACGTTGAAGAGGGAGGAGACGGAGACCTAGACACGAATAATGACGGAGTAATTGACGAGAATGATGATGACTATCTAGATTCCGATGGTGACGGAATGGACGATGATTCTGAAACAACTCCAGCTCTTGACTCTGATGGAGACGGTAACCCTAATTACGTAGATATTGATTCTGATAATGATGGAATATTTGATGTTATAGAAGGAGGAGATGGAGATTTGGATTTAGATGGGGATGGTGTAATTGGTTGTATTTGTAGCGGAGACAATGGATATACTGACCTTGATGGTGATGGAATGAACGATAACGCTGAAATCACGCTAGAATTAAATTCTGATCTTGACGACTTACCAAATTACCTTGACATCGACTCTGATAACGACGGAATCCACGACGTTGAAGAGGGTGGAGACGCAGACTTGGATACTAATGGAGACGGAGTTATTGATGGCAATGACAACGGATACTCAGACACTGATAATGATGGAATGGATGACGACTCTGAGTCTACTCCAGTAACGGAGACTGACTCTGACGATTACCCTGATTATATAGATCTTGACTCAGATAATGACGGTATTCAGGATGTTGTAGAGGGTGGAGACGGTGATTTAGATACTAACGGAGATGGTTGGATTAATGAAAATGATGATGATTTTGAAGATGTTGACGGTGATGGAATGGATGACGACTCTGAGACAACTCCTGTAACTGAATCTGATAATGATGGGTTCCCAGATTACCAAGATATTGACTCTGATAATGATGGAATATTTGATGTTGTTGAGGGTGGAGATGGTTTACTTGACACTAATAATGATGGAGAATTAGACTCTAGCGATGATAATTACATTGATATGGATGGAGATGGTATGTTTGATCCAACGCTTTATACTAACCCTACGGATTCAGATGGAGACCAAACTCCTGATTACTTAGATATTGATTCTGATAACGACGGAATTCATGACGTAACTGAATCGGGCGATGGAAATCTTGATACCAATGCTGATGGAGCCATTGATTCTGGAGATACTGGGTACTCTGACAACGATAACGACGGGATGGATGATGACTCTGAACCTACAGTTTCTTTAGACTCTGACAGAGATAGTCTTCCAAATCATTTGGAATTAGACTCGGATAACGATGGAATATATGACGTAGAAGAAGGTGGAGATAGTTCTTTAGATACTAATAACGACGGGGTAATTGATTCAAATGATGACGGATTCACTGATAATGATGCAGATGGAATGGACGATGATGCCGAATCTACTCCAGCGACAAATACCGACAATGATTCTTATCCTGATTTTGTAGATATTGACTCTGACAACGACGGAATCCAAGATGTTATAGAGGGAGGAGACGGTGTATTTGATACTAATGGTGACGGAGTAATTGACACCTTAGATAATAATGATGACTTTACATACTCAGATGCAGACGGAGATGGAATGGCTGACGACTCTGAAGATACTCCAGTAATAGATTCTGATGGTGATGGTGCAAATGACTACCAAGACCTTGATGCTGACAACGACGGTATATTCGATGTGATTGAAGGTGGAGACGGTATAGATGCAGACTTTGATGAAGATGGTGTAAATGAGTTTGCTGATTTAGATACTAATAATGATGGTATGATAGACAGCAATGACGATGGATACACTGACTCAGACAATGATGGAATGGCTGATCAGTCAGAAGATACTGGACAACCTAACAGTGATGTTTCAGAAGATTTAGGTGATGATGGTATACCAAATTACTTAGATTTAGACAGTGATGATGACGGTTGTAATGATGTTATAGAGGCTGGATTCTCAGATTTAGATGGTGACGGTATCCTTGGACTTGGAACACCAGAAATTGATGGAAGTGGACTTGTTATTACTGAAGATGAAGATGGTTACATTGAACCAGTAGATTCAGATAATAACGGAATTTTAGATTGTTACGATGCTCTAGTACTTGTTGTAACAATTAATTCACAGCCTGAATATGCTGGAACTGTTTTCCAAGGTGATGATGTATCGTATGCTGTTGATGTTACAGTAGATGGAGACTTAGATGCTGAATTCCAGTGGCAGAGAGGTGAAGTTTCTGATGATGAGCAAGATACCACATGGACGGATTTATCAAACGGACTCGATTACTCTGGTGCTGATACAGACTCCTTAACTATTTCAAATGTTACCTACGAAGAAGATAATAACACTCTATACAGAGTTAAAGTTACTGCTCAAGGATACAAATGTGCTTTTGTACTTTCTGATGAGGTAGTCTTAGATGTGAAATTTAGAGACTTACATATACCTCAAGGTATATCTCCAAATAATGACGGAATAAACGACACATGGTTTATTACTGGAATTGACTTCTATCCAAACAATACAGTACAGATCTATAACAGATGGGAACTTAAAGTATTTGAGATGGATGGATATGAAAATGATGACCCTACTAAGTACTTTGAAGGTATTGCAAACTATGGTTACACAAACGGTAAGTTACTTCCAGAAACTGTATACTTCTACGTAATTGATCTTGGTGATACTGACGTAGATGGTAACGCAGTAGACGAAGATAATAGGTACAGAAAAGGAATTGTTTATATTAGAAGATGAAATGAGTAAATTTGAAAAGAGATGATTAAAAAGGTAATAGTATTCTTATTAATAATTTGTTCTACGTACACTGTCAGGGCACAGCAAGACGCTATGTTCAGTCATTATATGTTTAATACTCAGTCTATTAATCCTGGATACGTTGGTTCAAGAGAGGTATTGAGTGTGCTCACAGTACTAAGATCTCAGTGGATAAACTTTGATGGTGCTCCTAAAACTCAGACGTTATCAATAAACTCTCCTCTTTTTAATGATGAGTTAGGTTTTGGGTTTACTATTCTAAACGATAAAATTGGTCCGATAAAATCTACAAATTTTAATATAGACTTGGCTTATCACCTACGAGTAACACAAAGTGGTCATAAACTTTCTTTCGGGATAAAGGGTGGTGGAAATGCTTTTAGCTCCGATTTTTCATCTCTAGATCTTGATGTTGGAGACCCTGACCAGATTGATCCTTCTTTCAGTAGAGAAGTAAGAAGAAAATTTTTACCAAATATTGGTGCAGGAATCTATTATAATACAGTAAAATGGTATGCTGGTTTATCTATTCCTAACTTACTTGAGAAGGAATTTGATCAGTCACAAAGGCATTATTTTGCTATTGCTGGTGCGCTTTTTGAGATAAATAGAGATATTAAATTGAGACCTAGTGTCTACCTTAAAGCAACAAAAAATGCTCCTGTAAACTTAGATTTAAGTGCCTATGCTGTATTCAGAGATTTATTTTGGTTAGGCGGAATGGCTAGAACGGCTTTCGGAAGAATCTTACCTACAGGAAAAATAGGTGGAGGTTTAGGTTTAATGGCTGGAATTAATTTAAATGATAATATTGCTATAGGGTATTCCTATGACTACTCTGTCGGAAACACAACCTTCAAGTATAATGGAGGAAGTCACGAGATTCTACTAAGATATGATTTTATGTTCAAGAAGAAAGATATTATTAAATCACCTAGATACTTTTAATTATGTATAGAATACTGCTTATAATTTTACTGATTCCAAGTATTTCATTCACTCAAGAGGTTGAAGACAAGAAGAGTAGGTTCCCGCTCTTTGAACTCAGTAAAGGAGATGATAATGCAAAAAATAAAAATTGGGGAGATTACCACTACAACAATGAAAATTATGGTAAAGCAGTAGAAAGGTATGAAAAAATAAAAAACCCAAGTGTTGATGTTCAAAGAAATATGGCACTAGCATTTATTGAAATTGATTCTGTAGATAAAGCTTTAGTTATGTTCGAAACAATAATTAACGCTGGAGAAAATATAGAACCAGCCGATTATCTAAACCTATCACAGCTTCAAGATATTAAAGGTCTTTACAGTGAGGCTAATAAAAACAGGAAGAAATATGCTAGGCAGAAGGCCAGAGAAGTTAGGGTATCTTTATTTGAGACTAATGATAATTACTACCAAAGGTTACTAAATACCGTGAGTAAATACGACTTAAAAAATCTTGAGACTAACACCGAAATGTCAGATTTGGGGGTTATGCGATACGTACAGGTGAAGGCGGTGAAAAAGTAAACATGATGTTTACCTCTTCTGGTATTCAGAATACTGGTAAAATAAGTAAAGGAAAATACATAAGACCAGAAAAACCGACATTCAATTTGTTTAATTCTGACTTTGTAGAAGATAGTATAAGTTCATCAAACGCTAAACTTATTGGTGGGGCAGATATGAATACAGCTTTTCAGGATGGTCCTGCAATTATTTCTGTTGACGGAAAAACTGTTTATTTCACAAGGTCTGGTGTTAGATCTGGTAAAGATGCTGCGTTACACCTTAACATTTACTCAGCAAATTATAATAACGGATCTCTATCTAGAGTAAGAAATTTACCATTTAATAATGACGAGTACTCAGTTATGCATCCTTCTCTAAGTAAAGACGAGACGAGATTATATTTTTCTTCAAATATGCCTGGAGGTTTTGGAGGTTTTGATATTTATTATGTAAATATTGACAGAAATGGTAGGTATTCTAAGCCGGTAAACATGGGACAGGCAATTAATACTGAGGGAAATGAGGTGTTTCCTTTCAGCTACAGAGATGACGTCTTGTTTTTTGCATCAAACGCTCACCCTGGTCTTGGTGGTTTAGATGTTTATATGACAGTAAGGCTTGACACCGAATCTCAAGAAGTTCTTAATTTAGGTACGCCTTTTAACTCTTCTAAAGATGATTTCTGTTTCTACATAGACTCTAATTTTAAATTTGGATTCATATCCTCAAATAGACCCGGAGGAAAAGGTGAAGACGATATCTACTCGTTCAAGATAGATATACCACCACCATTCGGAGTAGATGATTACTATACCATGGCAAGAGGAGATACCCTAGTCCTTGGAGACATGGGTGTATTAGTAAATGACGGGGAAGTTACTGGAACATCATATGATATTTTACAAGGTCTTGTATCAAGATCAACCTTGTTAGATGACTTACCTCAAAACGGTAGCCTAAATTTTAATGATAACGGAACATTTAGCTATATAAACACAGAAACTACAGCACCTTTAGACTCATTTACATACATAGTTTCTAACGGAGCTCTTGAGAGCGAACCAGTAAATGTAAGAATTAAAATAATTGATCCTACCATACCACTTGCTCAAGAAGATAAAATTATTTTTACTCCTGGAGAGCCAGTGAGAATTAGTACAGACACTCTACTAGCTAATGATTCAGATCCTGGTGGAGATGATCTAGAAGCTATTATTATTGGCGAGCCACAGTTTGGAGAGATAATATTTACTGACAATGGAGGTGTTGACTATATTCCTGACGACGAAATACCTTACACGTCAGATACAGTATTTTATGTGGCCTCGGATGGTGTTATGTCTGACACAAGTTTTGTGGTATTGAGTAAGCTTGCTGTAGGTGTTGACCTTGCGGATATCATTGAAATAAATCCTATCTATTTTGATTTTGACAAGGCTAACATAAGACCTGATGCAGCTATTGAGCTAGATAAAATTGTTGAGGTATTAACTAATTATCCTGAAATGGTTATTGAGCTTGGTTCACATACAGACTGTAGAGGTTCAGACGAATATAATCTTTACCTTTCAGATAGAAGAGCTAAATCTTCTGCAGCATATATACAAGAGAGGATTGATAAATCAGAAAGAATATACGGTAAAGGATTTGGAGAGACATCTCCTAATATCCCAAGTCCTAGAGGGTGTAATACACTTTCAGAAGAAGAACATCAACTTAATAGGAGGACAGAGTTTATTATTGTGGAATTAGGTGGAGCTAGAACTAGAGACTAACATAATATAAACTTTAGTATTCCTATTTAATTCCTTGTTCATTAGTATATTTATCTAGTAATGAGGTTATTATTACCCCTTTTATTTCTCTTTTTTAGTGGATATTCTCAGTCTGTCGTACATTATATAGGGCCAGTAAGCTCTAACCAAAAAAACACATTATTTGCTAAAGAACAGTACATATATGTAACATCTCCATACCAGGATGGACCTGTTTACATTAGAATCTCAAAATTTGGACAGTTTCAGACTGAAATTTTAAGTATGGAAGTCGGTAGATCAATATCTTACCGAGTTGGAGACAATGACGAGACTCCACTTGTAATTGTGGACGATGATTTAGGTAAAAATCTTTCTGATAAGGGTATGAAAGTAGAAGGGTTTAGAGATGCTAGTCTTACATTACCCACTCCTATTTTTGTTGAGACAAGGTTTCAGGCAGGTAATTATGAAGCAAACCCTCAGACGCAGTATACCAGCTGGAATACAAGTGAACCTAATGACTGTTGCTCTTCTACTGACAACGAAGAAAATTATGCACATATATGGTTTAATGGGCTATGGAATGATTTGTATGATACCGATAATCTGCCATTTGTTATTGAGCTTGAATATAATATTGATAGTATTGGAGATGACTATATTTTTCTAGGTTTATTTGATGGGCATAGCTACTTTATATCTAAATTTTCAAGGAACTGGGGAGAATCTAGAAATATAGCAGTTGAATTTGGTGGATATTTAGTAAGTATTAACACTCAGGAGGAACAAGACCAGATAGTCGAGTGGTTTAGTGAACTTCAAGAAAAAGAAGAAGACCTTTTTACTTATAATGGTTATGGACCGTGGATAGGTCTTTTCCAAGATCCTACTGATCCGTTATATTCTGAGCCATCTGGAGGATGGAGGTGGGATGATGGGTCATCGCTTAACTACTACGACAGGCAACAGGCGAATTCCTCATTCCTTAAGGGAGAGTCCGCTCCTGGTAAAGTTTTTAGGCTTGGACATGGAATTAGTAATATTCAATCAAATCACAGGAGAGTGTTTTTTACAGTCTTAGCAGTTGAGGAGGAGATAACTCAAATAAAATTGAGTGAGCTTGGAGAAGGTTGGCAACATGCAGAAGGGGACAATCAAGATTATGTGATAGATTCAGATGGTAACTACACGTTTTTCCTTAATCAGTACCAAACACATGCATTTGCTCTAGATAATGCTCCAGGAACACCACAGGCAAATTTAGATGCATTGGTGGGCGCACTCCTTGAATCTGATAAAAATATTGTTGTTAATGTCGGTTTTTGGGGTGGAAGTAATGCATGGCAGGGTAACGGAAGAGATATAGGTTTTGATCAGATTAAGCCGATAGACAACGTCTCGAACGAGTATATATTCCTTAGAGCAGCAGGAGATATTAATATCTCAGGTATTGAGTCAAACACCAATGAATATGCAATTGTAGTTGCTCATGAGGATAATACTAGGCTTTGGCTCCATACAAATGTTGAAGATACTACTAGTGTGCCTCCAGATCATATCATTAACAAGGGAGAGTACAAAATTTTATATTTTGGAGGAGTTGGAGTGAGCTCTGATGACCAAATTTATCTATTATCAAATAAGAGAGTATACGGATACCAAAATATGGCAGGACAAAATGGGTCTGCTACTAAACAAGCTATGATGCTAGTAAATGGAATTAATCCATTAGCCTCGAATAAAATTAATGGGATATATAATATAGAAGATATAGCAAGCACAAAATTTGAGATGTCTCTAAAGATACTGACCTCAACAGGTGCTGATTTAAAACTTAATGGTGTAGACGCCTCTTCATTTCAACCTACAACAGAATCTATATTTGGAAGAGAAGATTTTTCTTGGTACTATTTTGATAATTCTGACCTTGGAACAATTCTTCCTTTAGGTCCAGACAAAAGGTTGACAATAGAATCAAATGGACCTGTTTATGGCCAGTATTACGGCTAAAACTCTGTTCAAGGTCTAGCAGGATATTTTTTCGCATACTCAGACTTTGATAAAGATGGAATCACGGATGCGGATGATTTAGACGATGATAATGATGGAATACTTGATATTTGGGAGCTAGATGCTGACACTGACGGAGACGGTTTCCTGAACAGGTACGATTTAGATTCAGATGCGGATGGTTGCTATGACGTGGTTGAGGCAGGTTATACAGATCAGGATGATAACGGTATCCTAGGATTTGGTACATCGCAAGGAGTATACGTAGATGAATTGGGTAGGGTAATTCAAAATAATGACAAAACAGTTGTTGTTGATGGGTACACACTCCCAGTAGATTTAAATAATAATGTAGTTCCTGATTTTAGAGAATATGGTTATGAATTAGCCTTATTAGAACAACCTGAAGATATTTATGTTAACCCATGTCCAGATTTAGAAAACGAATCTATCGTTTTTGAGGTAGAAGCAAGTGGGATAAATATAAATTATAAGTGGGTTGTAAGTTATGATGATGGAAATACTTGGGAAAAAATTTACGATGTTGAAAACTATGACGGTATTACTGATAATAAATTAAAGATTGTAGGTTTTGATAGTTCATTTGTGGGGAATAAATATAAAGCTATTATTGAAACCAGGGGATTTGTTTGCGATGAAGATATAACAACAAATTCAGTAGGAATTTACATGCTTCCTGATAATGATAAAGACTGTATTCCAGATGAAATTGATCTTGACGATGACAATGATGGTATTTATGATACTGAAGAGGGAACTGATGATATAGATGGTGATGGGGTGATTAATAGCTTTGATTTGGATTCAGATGATGACGGTTGTTATGACGTATTAGAGGCTGGTTTTAGTGATGGAGATAATGATGGTATACTGTGTGTATCTCCAGTATTGGTAGACTCACTAGGTGTTGTTATAGAATGTAAACCAGAGTTAGAATGTTCACCATTTAATAAAACCAATTACAATATGGTAGGATCAGCTCAATTTATATCTACAGATAGCTCTTATCTTCTTACTGAGCTGAGGAACTTTATTGTCGGAGGTGTCTGGTCTCTTGAGACAGTTGATTTGTCTAAAGAGTTTGAAGTACAAGCTAAACTTAATCTTGGGTCTTTAACATCGGATGGTGCTGACGGAATTGCTTTTGTTTTACAGCCTCTTTCTTTTAAGGACCAGGGTACTTTTGGAGGAGGAATTGGGTATATGGGTATTTCACCTTCAGTAGCAGTAGAATTTGATACGTTTAAAAATATTGCCGACCCATTTGATAATGACCATGCTGCTGTTCACTTAAATGGTGATATTTCAGCGTTTTATAACGAAATAGATCTTGGAGAAATAGAAGATGGTATCTACCATGACCTACAAATTAACTGGAAAAAACCTTCAAATACATTAGAGGTTTATTGGGATGAAACTTTAATAATTTCTTATCAAAATGATATTGTTTCTGAAGTATTTAACGGTAACTCTAATGTATACTATGGTTTTACAGCTGCCACAGGAGGGGAAATGAATAATCAAAGTGTAATAATAAAAGGAACATGTACACCCTCAGGTCTTGGTGAAGCTGTCGAGGATGGCTACACTGACCCCTTAGATTTAGACTCAAATGGAACAAAAGATTATAAGGAAATTAGTGAAATTCCAGCACTATTAACTAATCCTGAGTCTGTAGAAATTGCTGTAGATAGGTCAGTTTCATTCAGTGTAGATATAGACTATCAGGGCCCGTTAACATACCAGTGGCAACTTAATCTTGGTGATGGATGGATAAATTTAGATGATACTGTGACGTATTCTGGTATAAACTCTACAACATTAACAGTAGATAGTGTTCTTCAGATAATGGATGGTAGCTCATATAGACTAATGGTAACATCTCTTTTAATTTGTTCTGAACCATTATTTTCTGATGATGCAAAACTCACTGTTTTACCTGATAATGATAGAGATAAGATTCCAGATATTGAAGATTTAGATGATGATAACGATGGTATTTTAGATTCTATAGAGACAGAGTTTGATACAGATGGTGATGGCGTACCTAATCACTTTGATTTGGATTCAGATAATGACGGATGTCTTGATGTGATTGAGGCGGGATATGAAGATGCTGACTCAGACGGTATATTGGGAAATAGTCCTGTAGAAGTGAACTCTTTAGGAATAGTTATATCTAATTCATCCGGTTATAAAACGCCTCAAGATAGGGATGGAAACGGAACTTATGATTTCCTTGAAGTAGGTTCTTCAGTTTCTATTATCACTAACCCATCAAGTGTATCAATTATTGAGACTAGAGATGCAAGATATGAGATACTTGTTAAGGTAGATGGTACAGTACTCTATCAGTGGCAAGTCTCTGAAGACGAGGGTGTTACGTGGAAAGATATAGCAGATGATAATATTTATGCAGGATCAAACACTTCAGTTCTTACTCTTACTAATGCTCCTCTTGAGTTTAATGATTTTCAGTTTAAGGTAAAACTCTCTACACCTGCTTATGTGTGTGACACAGACATAGAATCTCTTGTTGCACTTACTGTATTACCTGATAATGATAAAGATGGCATAGCAGATGAAGATGATTTAGATGATGATAATGATGGAATTCTTGATATATACGAGGGAGATGGTGATATTGACGGTGATGGAATTATCAACTCTTTTGATTTGGACTCAGATGATGATGGATGCTACGATGTTATAGAGTCTGGATGCGTTGATCCTGATAATGACGGTATTTTAGGAATTTCTCCAGTAAAGGTTGATGGATTAGGTTTAGTAGTAGACAAATACATTGCTAAATATGATTTTAGTGGAGATTCTAGAGACGTTTCTGGTAATAATTTGGATGGTAAAGTTTTAGGTTCACAACTTACAAATGATAGATTTGGTATACCAAATTCAGCATATATTTTTGATGGAGAGAATAATTATATTTCAGTTAGTCATGACAGTCTTCTTAATTTTAGTAATTATGATAGATTCTCTATTTCCCTCTGGATAAGACCTTTAGAATCTATAGTTACTGGAGATGATAAATCTTTTATAAAAAAAGGATTTGAGGATATATACTGGAATTATAAGTATTCTTATCAAAATGATACTTCAGAAATTGTTTTTGATCTAAATAATGAAATCTCAGAAATTTCTTCTAATGATATAAATCTTAATCCTTTTGATTGGTATTATCTTGTAATTCAAAAAGATGGAGATTATATCACTCAGTTTATTAATGGAGATACAACTTCTTCTGTAATAGACACGATATCTAAATATGATAACTTATCTCCTCTTATAATTGGAGGGTCA
>MDTA01008243.1_pt1 | contig 13628 bp, 14 predicted proteins | sample 811151 | NCBI WGS metagenome assembly MDTA01 (sample SAMN05326648, study PRJNA326480) | marine metagenome | isolation source: seawater | place: Indian Ocean: South | collected 2010 | reverse complement strand
TTATAAATTTTTGAAAACACTCTTTGATTGAATTGGATTTTGTAAGTGATTCACCTATCAAGTAACTGTTTATACCTGTTTCGCTTTTAACTTTAGCAAGGTCATATTTATCTTTAAAACCACTTTCAGATATTAATAATTTATTTTTTAATGAGCTTTCAAACTCTTTAAATATTCTAATAGTGTTATCTAAAGACACTGTAAAGTTCTCAAGATTTCTATTGTTGATACCTATAATTCCTTCATCATATTTTAATGCAGCCTCCATCTCCTTTTCATTATGTACTTCAAGTATAAAATCCATACTTAGCTCGTTTGAAACACTTATTAAATCTTTAACTAAATTTTCGCTTGTTGAATTTATTATTATAAGTATGCAATCAGCGCCATTTTTATTTGCTTCAAAAATCTGATAAGGATCAATAAAAAAATCTTTATTTAAAATTGGTATATTAAATTTTTTTTTTATCTCTTTAACAAACTGCTTATCTCCTAAAAAATATTTTTTTTCGGTAAGAATAGATAAACACGCTGCTTCGTTTTTTACGTATTCCTCAGCTATGTTTAAGTGATTAAAATTATCTATTAAAATACCTTTTGATGGACTAGCCCTTTTAATTTCAGCAATAATAGCTGTTGAATCTTTACTTTCATACTCTTTGAGACATTTAGAAAAAATGTTATTTTTTTGAGATATTTTCCTCTTAATTTCATCGATTGGAAATTGCACTTTATCATTTTCAACCTCTTTTTTTTTATCAACTATGATTTTTTCTAAAATACTCATTTTTTTAAAGTATTATAATAGTTTAGTACTTTACCGGAAATAATATGTTTTTTTGTAAATAGATATGAATCTTTAATGCTATCAAATTGATCTAATACAATTAAACCTGCCGCAACATTTAAAGAAATTATGTCAAGTAAAGCCCCGTCTTTTCCATTAAATACCTCTAAAATTTTTTTAGCATTGTATTTTGCATCACCGCCAACTATTTCGTTAAAATCATATTTATTTTTAATAATATCTAATGGATCAATCTCGAACGAGGTGATATTTTTATTTTTGAGCTCATAAACTTTTGTTTTGTTAAAAATTGATATTTCATCTAAACCATCATAGCTATGAAATACCCAGGCCTTAACTGTATTTAGGTTATTTAAAACATGTATATATTTTTCTAGAATATCTAGTGAAAATACTCCTATGCATTGCCTATTAACGTTTGCAGGATTACATAGTGGACCAAGTAAATTAAATATGGTTCTTTTTTTTAGTTCCCTTCTTGCATTCGCTACATTTTTCATTGCAGTATGAAAATTTGGAGCAAACATAAAAGCAAAATTTTTCTTATTTAATGAGTTTTCGACTTCTTTAGAATTTAAATTTATATCAATGTTTAAAATTTCTAATACATCAGCAGAACCAGATTTTGATGAAATGCTTCTATTCCCATGCTTAGCAACTTTATGACCCATGCTTGCAAGAACTAAAGCTGATGCTGTAGAAATATTTACTGTATTTTTCCCGTCACCACCAGTTCCACATGTGTCAATCAAATTCCCAGCAACAGATACTTTTATTGCTTTTTCTCTCAAAACTTTAGATCCGCCAGTAATTTCTTCGATACTTTCACCTTTATTTGACAGGTTTGTCAAAACATTTTTTAATACTTCATCTGAAAATTTTCCATCCATAATTTCTCTAAAAAGTATTTCGGTTTCGTCAACCGTCAAAGAAATTTTATCTAAAGTTTTTTTTACAATTTTTTCTATTTTCATAAATCGATAAAATTATTTATAATTTTTTGTCCATATTTCGTTTTATAACTCTCAGGATGAAATTGAATTCCAAATAATTTATATTTTTTATGTTGTATTGCCATTATCACATTATCGTCAGTTTGAGCTGTAATTTCAAATGAATTATTGAGAGTTTTTTTATCAATAATTAAGCTATGGTACCTAGTTGCTCGAATAACTTTAGGAATATTCTTAAAAATATAACTTTTTTTACAAATTTTAATTTTACTAATTTTGCCATGCATTAACTTTTTTGCCTTGATAATTTTACTACCAAAAGCTTGTCCTAAGGCTTGGTGGCCTAGACAAATTCCTAATATAGGCTTTTTGTCATAAAAAAAATTAATTAATTTTAAACATTTGCCCGCGTTACTTGGGTTTCCTGGACCTGGTGAAATAACAATTTTATCAAAATTTTTAATTTGTTTTATTTTAAATTTGTCATTTCTAAATATCTCAACTTCACATTTTTTATTTTTTAAATAGTGAAAGATATTAAAAGTAAAACTATCGTAATTATCTATCAATGCAATTCTCATTTTGATGCCTCTAAAAGTGCTTTGGCTTTATTTATTGTTTCTTGATATTCTTTTTCAGGAATACTGTCAGCAACAATACCTGCTCCTGCTTGAACATAAATTTTCTTATTTTTAATTAAACCTGTTCGGAGAGCAATGCATGTATCCATGTCGCCATTTCCAGAAAAATAACCAATACCCCCTGCATATAGTTTTCTTTTTCTATTCTCAAGCTCATCTATTATTTCCATAGCTCTTATTTTTGGTGCACCAGATACTGTACCAGCGGGAAAACCACTTAAAAGACCATTTATTAATGAAATATTTCTTTTAAATTTACCATAAACATTTGAAACAATATGCATCACATGTGAATATTTTTCGATTTTAAATTTTTCATTAACTTTCACAGTTCCTTCAACAGAAGATCTTCCAACATCATTTCTTCCCAAATCTAAAAGCATAAGGTGTTCTGATAATTCTTTGGGATCATTTAATAGCTCTCTCGCTAAATTTTCGTCTTCTCTTTTATTTTTTCCTCTTTTTCTCGTACCAGCTATTGGTCTAATTGTAATTATATCTTTTCTTACTCTTACCAAAATTTCAGGGCTACTCCCAACAATTTGAAATTCATCAAAATTAAAATAATATAAAAATGGGGAAGGATTTGTTTTTCTAATTTTTTTATAAATTTCAAGTGGCTCATTGTTTAATTTTTTTTCAAATCGTTGACTCAAAACAACCTGAAATATATCGCCTATTGATATATATTTTTTTGCTTTCTTAACTAAATTTATAAATTTTTTTTTTGTTATGTTTGATTTTACTTTTTTATTTTTGGAATTATCTTTTGTTATTTTCTTAATCGGAAAAGGAATTAAATCAAAAATAATTTGTTTTTTTAAATCATTAATTTCTCTTGAATAGCTATTTTTTTTATCAAATTTCAATTTTATATAATGAAGTTTATTTGTTTGGTTATCATGAATGTATGTAAAAGTAGGTCTAATAAGTTTCACGTCAGGTATCTTGATATCATCAATATTGTTATCTGGTATTTTTTCAAAATACCTAATTATATCATAGCCGAGGTATCCAGATAACAGTACAGACATTGGTGGTAAATTTGAAGGAACTCGATAATTAAATTTATTGATAAAATTTTCTAAAAATATCTTTGGTGATAATTTTTTTAAAATTTTCTTTTTATTAACAAATATATTTTTATTTTTAATTTCTAAAATAAGATCTGGCTCAAAGCCAAATATAGTATATCTTCCTCTTGTTTTTGCTTTCTCAACAGACTCAAAAATAAACGAATTATTTTTACGTAAAACATTTTCTAGAAGTAGCTCAATTTTTGCAATATTTACCTTTTTTTCAATTATATAACATAAAGAAAAACTATTTTTTTTTTTAAATTTTTCAAAATCTTTTTTTGATTGGTATTGCATTAGATGCTTTTTTTAATTTGATCAAATACTTTTTTATTTAATTTTACCGGATATTTTGTTATCAAATATTTATCTAAATCTCTTAGCAATAAAGCTTTGAATTCTTTTCTTATTTGATTACCTAGGGCCTTATCTAAGTTTTTAATTTTTTCTTTATTTTTTGTTATTTTGCTAATTTGAATTAAATAAATTTTTTCATCTTCTACAACCTTAACAATCTCATTTATTTTTGAGGAAAATATTATTTCCATATTTTTTTGTCCAAATATTCCATGATTATCTAAGATATTTTTCAAAAAAATTTCTTTAATTTTAATATTTTGATTTTTTGCTATCAGTAAAAAATCTTCTTTTTTTTTGTTTTCAATAATTTTATCAGAAAGCTTAATATTTTTATTATAATTTATTTTTGCTATAATTTCTTTTTTAACCTGTTGATTTAGATTTATTGGAACATTTGAAAATATTTCTTTGACATTAATAAGAAATTTAACTTTATTAATTTCAAACATTTCTGTTTTAAAATTTTCATTTAAAGAGAAAATCGATTTAGCAAATTTACTACTTTCTGATTTCACTCTATTTTTATTTAGGCCAATTCGATTTATCTTATTAATATCATTAATATTAAGCTTATATTTTTTTGTAATTTCTTCATAACTTAAATTATTTATTAAATCATTTTCAATATCATCAAGAACTCTATAATATTCTTCACTTTCTTTATCAAAACCTAAATTTGTATGACTTAATTTTGAATAATGACCAGTTCTCATCTCACCAAGCGAAAAGTCATTTTTATATTTTTTAAAATAATTATTAATTTCATTTTCTTCTATTTTATTTGAAATATTGAATTTATAGTATTTTATTCCAACTTGTTTTAGAAAATCATCTTTTAACCTTGATTTGTGATAATTGGTATCACTTATACCATTTATAAAAATTTCAATTGTGACTTTTTTTATTAATTCTTTTTTATAAAAATTTTCTACAGTCTTTGGATTTAAATTATTTATTAGTAAATATTTTTCATATTCTACACGTGAGAACTTTCCACTTTTGTCTTTAAAATTATCGTCATTTTTTATAAAAAAAGCTAATGACTTGTCACTAATTTTAATATTAAGATCTTCTGCAAATTTTTCATATATTTTTTCAGATATGAGGCTGTTAAGAATTATTGAATGATCTCTATCAAGCAAACTGTTATTATTTTTTTTTCTAACGTATAATCTGGCCTGATTAATATAATCCTTAACATAGATTTTTTTATTACCAACTTCTGCTACTATATTTTTATTTCCAGTCGAAAATAAGTCTCCCATGCCCCATGCAGCAAATATGACTATAATTATTCCCGTAATAATTGTTACAAATATTTTTTTTGTTAAGCTTTTCATTTTTTTTTGATAAGAAAGAAATATTTACCTTAATAAAAAAAAAATGCATTCAAAAAAATACTTTATTGCTAACTGGAAAATGAATGGATTAAAAAAAGACTTAATTCAAATCTCTAATATAGAAAATTTTTTTAAAAAAAAGATCAACTTTCACAATTTATTATGTGTATTTTGTCTCCCATATACAATTTTAGGCTTAGTAGTAGCAAAATTAAAATTAAGAAAAATTAAAATTGGTGCTCAGGATGTATCAAGTAAATCATCTAATCATGGAGCTTACACAGGTCAAATTAGCTCTAAAATGCTTAAAGATTTAAATTGTAAATTTACAATAATAGGTCATTCTGAAAATAGACAGATTGGCGAAACTGATAATGATATTAGTATTAAAATAGGTCTTGCAGTTGAAAATAATTTGACAGTTATTTTATGTATAGGTGAAAATTTAAAAGAATATAAAAATAATCAATCTTTCTCGAAGGTAAAAAGACAGTTATATTTAAATTTAAAAAAAAATAAGAAATATTTAAATAAGGTTATAATAGCTTATGAGCCAATATGGTCTATCGGCACTGGTATTATACCACAAACAGATTATTTAAACGAAATTTTTTATAAAATAAAAAAATATTTAAAAAAAGAATTTAATGTAGATGCTATTTTGCTTTATGGCGGATCAGTCTCATCAAAAAATATGCATCAGTTAAAGAACATTCATTTATGCGATGGTTTTTTGATTGGTGGTGCATCTTTGAAATCAAAAAATTTTATTGATATTATTAAAAAGTATTATAGTTAGTTAACGTGGAAAATATAATTTTAACAATTCATGTTATACTAGCAATCTTATTGATAGGTTCTGTTTTGCTTCAAAAGTCTGAGGGTGGAGCTTTGGGCATTGGATCAGGAAGCGACTCCTTAATGTCATCAAGAAGTGCTAGTAGTTTTTTGACCAGATTTACATCTATAATTGCATTTTTATTCATTGTTACAAGCATCTCACTAACTGCGTTACACAGAGAAGATATCAAATCAAACTCAGTATTGGATAAAATTGAAAAAAAAGAGGACAATTTACCAAAAATACCGAAATCTAAGTAATTAGTGTTTTACTAATTTTCCTATTAACATATAAGGAACTTCCATGGCGCGTTATATTTTTGTAACTGGCGGTGTGGTATCTTCTTTAGGTAAAGGTTTATCTTCAGCGTCTTTAGCTTATCTTTTAAAAAGTAGAGGCTATAAAGTAAAAATAAGAAAATTAGATCCTTATTTAAATATTGATCCTGGAACTATGAATCCATTTCAACATGGTGAAGTTTTTGTTACAGACGACGGTGCTGAGACCGATTTAGATCTTGGTCATTATGAAAGATTTACAGATACCAATGCGACAATATTGGATAATATTACTACAGGAAAAATTTATTCTATAATACTTGATAAAGAGAGATCAGGAAAATATCTTGGTAATACTGTTCAAGTAATTCCTCATGTAACAAATGAAATTAAAAACTTTATCAGAAACAAAACATTGGGTTATGATTTTATTATTTGTGAGATTGGCGGGACAGTTGGTGACATTGAAAGCCTACCTTTCTTAGAGGCAATAAGACAATTTTCAAATGATATAGGAAGAAAAAATAGTTTGTTTATTCATTTAACTTTAGTTCCGTACATGAAATCATCTGATGAAATTAAAACAAAACCTACTCAACATTCGGTAAAAGAACTCAGAAGCCTTGGTATACAGCCAGATATAATCATTTGTAGATCAGAAGTTCCATTACCAAAAGTTCAAAGAAAGAAAATTTCACTATTTTGTAATGTTGAAATTGATAATGTAATTGAAACTGTCGATGTTAAGACTATTTATGAAGCTCCAATTAGTTTTTATAAAGAAAAACTTGATAAACAAGTTTTAAATTATTTTAAAATTAAAGGTAAGCAAAAACCAAACTTAAAACCATGGTTTAAAACCAAAAATATAATTCTTAATTCCAAAGAAGAAGTTAACATTTCTGTAATTGGTAAATATGTAGATTTAAAGGATGCTTATAAATCTATAGATGAGGCACTTGTTCATGGAGGTATAGCTAACAACTTAAAAGTTAATATAGATAAAATTGATTCTGAAAATTTAACTAAAGCTAACTTAAAAAATAAATTATTTAAAACTAATGGTATTCTTATACCTGGAGGTTTTGGCAAACGAGGTACAGAGGGTAAATTGAATTCAATTAAATTTGCAAGATTGAACAAAATACCTTTTTTTGGAATTTGTTTTGGTATGCAGTTATCCTTAATAGAGTTTGCGATAAATGTATTAAAAATAAAAAACGCTGGATCAACTGAGATAAATAAAAAATGTGTTCCTGTAATTGGTTTAATAGAGGAGTGGTATAAAGATGGTATTTTAAAAAAGGGCGATTTAAAAAAAATAGGTGGTACAATGAGACTGGGCAAATATGAATGTAATTTATTAGAGAAAACATTGATAAGACAAATATATAAATCAAATAAAGTGTTTGAACGTCACAGACATAGATACGAGGTAAATATTAAATATAGAGAAAAGTTTGAACAAAAAGGGTTAATATTTTCTGGGTTATCGAATAATAATAAATTACCAGAAACAATCGAATTAAAATCACATCCATGGTTTATTGGAGTACAATTTCATCCAGAGTTTAAATCTAGACCTCTTAATCCTCACCCATTATTTGCATCTTTTATAAAAGCAGCTAAAAATAATAAAAAAAATGACTAAAATAAAAGAAGTTAAAATAGGCAATTTTAAAATTTCAAATACTTTACCTATTGTTCTAATTGCTGGACCGTGTCAGTTAGAAAATAGAGAGCATGCATTGTACATTGCTGAAAGTATAAATAAAATTTGTAAAAAATTGAGTATTAATTTTATCTATAAAACATCTTTTGATAAAGCTAATAGGTCAAGTCATTTATCTGAAAGAGGATTGGGGTTAGAAAAATCTATTAAGATCTTTGAGGAGATAAAAGGTAAAATAAAAATTCCTATTTTAACTGATGTTCATACGGTCGAACAATGCTCAATATTAAAAGACTCTGTTGATGTAATTCAAATACCAGCTTTTTTATGTAGGCAAACTGATCTTTTACAGTCAGCTGCAAAAACTAATTTAGTGATCAATGTTAAGAAAGGACAGTTTTTGGCACCGTGGGATGTTCCAAATATTGTTAAGAAGATAGAAAATTATAATACAAATATTTTACTTACAGAGAGAGGAGTTTCTTTTGGATATAATACTCTAATATCAGATATGCGCTCAATATCGATAATGAAAAAAGAAAATTATCCTGTAATTTTTGATGCTACACATTCTGTGCAACAACCAGGTGGAAAAGGTGATAAAAGTGGAGGAGAGAGAGAGTTTATTTATGATCTTTCAAAGGCTGCAATTTCTTTAGGAATTGCAGGTTTGTTTTTAGAAGTCCACGATAACCCTGATAAAGCACCTTCTGATGGCCCAAATATGCTGAAACTTTCAGATCTTGAAAATTTTTTAATTAAAATATTAAAAATTGATAATTTGATAAAATCTTTTAAATTATGAGTCCTAAAATAGTTGAATTAAAGTCAAGACAAGTATTCGATAGCAGAGGTTTTCCTACAGTAGAAACTGATGTCATCTTAAGTGATGGTTCAAAAGGTTCATCTATAGTCCCATCGGGAGCATCAACCGGAAGTTATGAGGCCCACGAATTAAGAGATCAAAATAATGATTATTTAAATAAAAGTGTGTTCAAAGCAGTAGAGAACGTTAACGGTAAAATTAATAAATTACTCAATAATATGGATCCTTTTAACCAAGAGAAAATAGATAACACCTTAATAGATTTGGATGGCAGTAACAATAAATCAAATATTGGAGCTAATGCTATTCTATCAGTTTCAATAGCTAACTGTAAAGCTGCAGCAAAAAGTAAAAAAAAAGAAGTTTATGAGTATTTATCAAAAAATGAAAATTACAAATTACCCTATCCTTTAATGAATATTATAAATGGCGGAGCTCATGCAAATAACTCTTTAGATATACAGGAATTTATGATTCGACCTGATGGTGCAAAAAATTTTGAAGAATGTATTAAATTTTCTTTTATAACGATTCAAAATTTAAAAAAAAATCTTAAAAAAAAAAATTTAAGTACAAATGTCGGCGACGAGGGTGGTTTTGCTCCTAATTTAGACTCAGATGAAGAGGCAATAGAACTAATACTAGAGTCTATTACAGAATCTGGCTTTAAACCAGGAAGTGAAATTAACTTATGTTTAGATATTGCAGCAAACGAATTATATAAAAACAATGAATATGTGTTAAATAAAAAAAATCACAATTGTGAAGATTTAATTCAACATTATGAAAATTTGGTTAACAAATATCCAATTAAATCCTTAGAAGATCCTATTTTTGAAGATGATTGGCAATCGTGGTCAAAATTAACAAAAACTGTTGGTAACAAGTGTCAAATTGTGGGAGATGACCTTTTTGTTACTAATCATAAAAGGCTTGAAAAAGGTATTAAAGAAAAATCAGCAAATGCGATTTTAATTAAATTAAACCAAATTGGCACTTTAACAGAAACATTAAAATCAATTCATTTTGCACAAAGCAAGGGCTTGTCAACAATCATCTCTCATAGATCTGGCGATACAGAGGATACTTTTATTGCTGATCTAGCTATTGCAACAAATTCAAATCAAATTAAAACTGGGTCATTAGCTAGATCAGAAAGAGTAGCAAAATATAATAGATTGTTAAGAATAGAAGAAAGATTAAAAAAACCAGGAATGTTAAAGCTTAAATGAGAAAATTTTATTATTTTTTATCAAATTATAAATTTCTAATTATAAATTCATTCATTGTTTTATATTTTGTTATTAATTTTTTTGACGGTAATCGTGGATATATTTCATTTCAAAATAAAACTGTTGAATATGACAAATTGTCTAATGTTGAAAAATATTTAAAAATAGAAAATAAGAACTTAATTAATGAAAATATTTCATTAACTAAAAATATTGATTTAAATTTTATTGATGAGATTTATAGAGATAAGTTTGTTGTAGGTAAAAAAAATGAAAAACTTTTAATACTAAAATGAAACCACGTCATCCAGAAAAAATTAATAAACCCTCAAATCCTATTCCTAAAAAGCCTAATTGGATAAGAGTAAAATTAACTAATTCAACAGTTTATAACGATACTAAAAAGATAGTTAAAAAAAATAATTTGCATACTGTTTGCGAGGAAGCTGGATGTCCAAATATTTCTGAATGCTGGAGCAAAAAACATGCTACTTTCATGATCATGGGCGATATATGTACTAGAGCATGCGCATTTTGTAATGTTAGAACAGGCTTACCTGATGCTTTGGATCAGTATGAACCAATAAGAGTTGCTAAAGCTACAAAAGATCTTGGTTTAAGTCATGTTGTGATTACATCAGTTGATAGGGATGATCTACCAGACGGTGGAGCCGAACATTTTGTCAAAACTATCTGTGAAATAAAGAAAACCAACTCTAACACAACAATTGAAATTTTAACTCCAGATTTCTTAAGAAAAGGAGATGTCTATAAAAAAATTATTGATGCAAAACCAGACGTTTTTAATCATAACATTGAAACAGTTCCTTCAAATTATACCAAGGTTAGACCGGGATCGAGATATTTCCAGTCAATAAATCTTCTCAATGAAATAAAAAAATATAATGATGACATTTTTACAAAGTCAGGACTTATGCTTGGTCTTGGAGAAACTGAGGATGAACTTTATCAAGTGATGGATGATTTAAGGTGTGCAAATGTTGATTTTCTTACGTTGGGACAATATCTTCAGCCCACAGATAAACATTATCCAATAAAAAAATTTTGGCCACCAAAAGATTTTGAAAAATTTAAAAAAATTGCTTATTCCAAAGGATTTTTACAAGTTTCCTCAAGCCCAATGACAAGATCAAGTTATCACGCGGGAGATGATTTTAAAAAATTGCAAGAAAAAAGAAAAAAAAAATTAATTTAGTTTGCCAAAAAAAAATATTACAAAAAAATTTAATTACCCTTTAAAGCTAGTAGAAAGTTTAATTCTAGATATTGATAGTTATAAAGATTTTTTACCGTGGTGTTCAGAATCTAAAATTATATCAAAAAAAAAATCAGATTCATGTATTGAAATAGTTGCAGATTTAGAGATTGGTTATTCGTTTGCTAAAGATGTTTACACTAGTCATGTTATTTATGATATGAAAAAGAATAAAATCATTGTAAATGCAATAGATGGACCATTAAATATTCTTGAAAACATTTGGACATTAAAAAATTTAGGTAAAAATAAATGCGAAGTTGAATTCAAAATATATATTGAGTTAAAAAATGCTATTTTAAATAAGATGTTGAATGCTATGTTTGATTTAGGTTTTAAAAAAATTCTTAAATCCTTTGAGGATAGAGCTAAATTTTTGTCAAATTCTAAATGATGCTTTTAATTAAGCTAAAAACTTTATTTACTGTTAATTTTTGTATTTGTTTCCTTTTTAAACTTTTTTTGAAATTGTACATATAAATTTTTGTTTTTTTTTTAAATTTAATTCCAATATAGACTAACCCAACTGGTTTTAATTTCGATCCGCCACCCGGCCCAGCTATGCCTGTTGTCGCAATACATAATTTTGATTTTGTGATTATGTATAAATTTTCGACCATATTTTTACATATTTGAGGACTTACTGCACCAAATTGAATTAATTTTTTTTTCTTAACCTTAAGCACCATTTCTTTCGCTTTGTTAGAGTATGTTACTAATCCAAGATTGAATATTTTTGAAGTTTTCGGAATTGCAATAATTTCACACGCCAGTAATCCACCAGTACAAGATTCTGCAACTGAAATAGTTATTTTTTTTTTAATTAATTTTAATACAATATTTTTTTTCATATACTAGTTTTGATCAAATAAATAATAAACATTGTATACAAGCCAGCTACAATATCATCTCCAATAATTCCAATCGATCCACTTATTTTTTTATCAAAAATATTAGAAGGAAATATTTTAAATATATCAAAGATTCTGAAGCATACAAATGATATACATATAAGATAAATATTACCATTGCATATTAATAAAGGTATTAATTGTCCAATAAACTCATCGATTACTATTTCTTTTGGGTCTTTATCTTCAAAATTGTTAAGAGTTCTTTTTAGAAATAATAAAGAGTAAATTGTTATAAAAATCAAAATAATTAAAATAACAATACTTGTTAAATACTTTATTAAAAAAAAATAAAATATAGTTGTAAATGCACTTGCCACTGTACCTGGTATTGGTAATTTTCCAATGTTAAATAAAGTAAAAATCAAATAATTAATTTTATCTAACATTTTCTAAAGTAGATATCACTTCGCAGGCTAAGGCTTTATTTTTTCCAATAATACCAATTTTATCAGTTGTTTTTGCTTTAATATTTACTAAGTTTTTTTTAATTTTACATAATTTTGAAATATTTGATTTTATTTTTTCTTTATAATTTTTTAAATTCGGAGATTGTAAAATAATATTTAAATCAATTGATGACACTTTTAAATTTATATCTTTCAATTTCTTCATTACATCCAAAAGTAATTTAGTCGATCTAATTCCTTTGAATTTTTTTGTATTTGGAAAGAGAGTGCCTATATCACCAAGTTTGGCTGCTCCTAAAAAACTATCTATTAAAGCATGTAATAAACTATCTCCATCACTATGACCTACGCTACCATAATTTGATTTTATTTTAATTCCACCAATATAAAGCGTTAATCCTTTTTGCATTTGATGTATGTCATAACCTATGCCATAATATTTTGTGTTATAATCTAAGTCATCGATAAATGTAATTTTATTATTTTTTATTTCCCCTTTTATATATTTTATTTTTTGATTATTTTTATAAAATAGAACAGAATCGTCTGTAATTTCTTTAATTTTATTTTTTAAATGATAATTATAAATTTTTTTTAATTCAAAGGCCTGTGGTGTTTGAATTAATTTAATTTTTTTTCTATCTACATATTTATTGTTGTATATTGCCGTATCACTGCATTTTAAAACAGGTACTACACTTGAGTTTTTTTTAAGTTCTTTGATTATATTTTTTAAAAGATTAAGTGAAAAATTTGGACGTGCAGCATCGTGTATAATTACATGAGAGTATTTTTTACGTAATTTTACAATTCCGTTTTTTACTGAGTCGCTACGACGCTTACCACCCTGAAAAAAATTAATTTTTTTTGTTTTTTTAATGAATGGACTATATTTTTTTTGGTATTTTTTATTTATAGCTATATAAATTTCTTTAATTTCTTTAATTTTTTCAAATTTTTTTATACTATGATTCAAAATAATATCTTTTTTATAAAAATGAAAC
>MDTA01012185.1_pt1 | contig 13630 bp, 29 predicted proteins | sample 811151 | NCBI WGS metagenome assembly MDTA01 (sample SAMN05326648, study PRJNA326480) | marine metagenome | isolation source: seawater | place: Indian Ocean: South | collected 2010 | reverse complement strand
ATGACACCCATCTATCTTATCAATCTTGATGGTCAAACAGATAGATTGAAGTATATGGAGGATCAGTTCAAATACTGGGAGATACCAGGATACACTAGGGTCTCTGCCTGTGATGGTAGGGATGATGATCTGGGACACCTTCTGAAAGGGAGATATCCTGATTTGATGACATCCTGTGAGGTAGGGTGTACCACCTCACATCTCAAAGCAATCAAGAAGTTCTATGATGAGACTGATGATCCATACGCGATTATCATGGAGGATGATTGTTGTTTGGACACAGTAAAGTATTGGAACTTTACATGGAAAGACGTGGTGGCAAAATTGCCCTATGATTGGGATGTTGTTCAGATTGCTATCATAGCAACTGGTGACATCATCACAAAGATCCATAAGAGATTTGTGAATGAGTTCTCTACTGCCTGTTATCTGATCACCAGACACCATGCTAAGAAACTTATCAATCTACATTGTCGTGGGGATAAGTTTAAACTAGATAATGGAGTCAAACCAAGACCAGTAGCAGATGATCTTATCTATAATTCGGGCAACTCCTATGCTGTTCCTCTTCTTCTTTTTCGCATTGAACTGGGTTCCACTATCCACCCTGAGCACGTTGATGCGTTCCACAAGGGCAACTTTGACTGTCAGATGAACTACTGGCAACAGACTGGTGCTCAAATGACCATCAATGATGTCATGAATTATGACCCATATATGGGTAGGATTACAGAAGCATCTGGTGGGAAAACCCAATAGCTTGACAAATATTTAAAAGCGTGGTAGTATAAATACTTAACCTTTTGTCTTTCAGTAATTAAAGTAACAAAGGGTAACAAAACAGAACCACGTCGAGGTTCTTTCATCTGTGGGTAACCATTCCACAAGTAAAAACGAGGTATTTCAATGATTAAATCTGTATTCGCAGCAACTGCTGCCCTGTCCATGTCCGCTGGCGCTGCCCTTGCAGGTCCTTATGTCAACGTAGAAACCAATGCTGGTTGGGTTGGCGATGACTACTCTGGTGCTACCACCGACATTCATGTTGGTTACGAAGGAAGCGCAGGTTCTGCTTCCTACTATGTCCAGGCTGGTCCCGCTATCGTTGCCGTTGATGGCGAGGATACCGACACCCAGTTCTCTGGTAAGGCTGGTGTTGGCGTCCCTGTAACTGATGCCATTGGCGTCTATGGTGAGCTGTCCTTCCTGACTGCTGACGACTCTGATGATCTGGGTCTGGGCGGTAAGCTTGGCGTTAAGTACAGCTTCTGATAGGTTGTAGGATAATATAACAAGTTGTCATGACACTTGTATGGGACCTCTGACGAGAGGTCCCTTTTTTATGGTTAAAATCCCATTAAGCATGTTAAAATAGTGATGTCATTAAGACCTAATATGAAAAAAGCATTTCTCGCTGCTGCTCTGTTGGCACCCATTCTTGCATCCTGTGGAGAAAAGAAGGATGTTTACAAGATCTCAGGGGCAGGAGCAACATTTCCAGCACCACTTTATCAGGCTTGGTTTGCTAGGTTCTCATCCAAGACTGGTAATCAGGTCAACTATCAAGCAGTTGGTAGTGGTGCTGGTGTCAGACAGTTTGTAAGGGAGACAGTTGACTTTGGTGCCTCAGATGCTGCTGTAAAGGACTCAAAGATACCTGAGGGTGGTATGGTTCAGATTCCTGTCACAGGGGGTGCCATAGTCCCAGCATTCAATGTGTCAGGGTGTGAAGTGAAGATGACACAGACACAACTTGCTGATGTCTTCATGGGTAAGATTCACAACTGGAATGAGTTTGGTTGTGGTAATGTGCCCATCACTGTTGTATATCGTGCTGATGGTGCTGGAACAACCTATGGATTCACCAACTCACTGTCAGCATTCTCCCCTGAATGGAAGAGTAAGTATGGTACAGCAAAAACAGTTAAGTGGCCTGTGGGTGTAGGGGCAAAGGGTAACTCTGGTGTTGCTGCTCAAATGCTCCAATTAGAGGGTTCTATTGGTTATCTGAACTATAACTATGTGATGACCTCTAAGTTGGAACAGGTCTCATTACAGAACAAGGAGGGTGTGTTTCTTAAAGCAAACCCAACAACCACTGCTCATGGTCTTGCTAATATCAAACTTGATGACAAACTGAGGGGAACTGATCCTAATCCTGCTGGTGAGATTTCCTATCCCATTGTCTCACTTACCTGGATACTTGCTTATCCTGAATCAAAACCTGGTGTTAAGGAAACACTTAACTTTGTATTGAGTGAAGAGGCACAGGGTATGTCTAACAGTATGGGATATGTTGCCCTGCCTGAGAGTGTGAGACTGAAAGCACTTGCCGCTGTGGAGACCATCAATGAAAAAGAATAAGAAGAAAAAGAAGAACTTTTTTAAGTGGTTCTTCACCAGTACAGATAGGGGAGCAGACAATGTTGCACGTTGTAAGAATCTATATGATCTGATAGAGAGACTCCAATACCGTGTGGAGGACCTTGAGAATGAACATATGCTACTGGTCAGGGATTACAATGACCTGATCAGGGAGGTGGCCAGTCTAAGAAGCGGACAGCTTGACAAAAGTTAAGAAAACATATATAGTATGTAAAGAATCATTACATTAGGTAAATGACTGTAACAACTAATGAACTTGGACAAACGAATATGTGGGCAAAAGAGCCCAGAATGTACTATGATTCAGAGGCTGAGCGTTATGGGTATGTCACCCATAATGAGAAGGCTGAAAAACTGAATGGTAGGGTTGCGATGATTGGTTTTGTTGCAGCACTGGTTTCATATGCATCCACTGGTGATGTATTCTTCTTTGGTCTTCTCCGCAATGCAGGAACCTTCCTCTGATCTAACTAATGATTGAACTTTTGACGCAAACTGAGTTTGCCTGGACTGCTAATCACACCATCGCAGAATTCCTTGTGGGTTATGTGTTTGGAGCAGCACTTATTATAGGGGCACCAAGTGTGTTTCTTTTCATTGCTTTTATGGCAGCACTTCAACGCACCAAAGGAGCAATGGTTGGGTACAGTGATCACAAAACATATGGTGACACATCTACCTATGAAAACACACCCAGTGACACCACAAAAGCATACTTAAATCTCTCTAAGGTATAAAACAATGAACGAAAAAGCAGAACGCATCAACGGTTGGGCAGCAATGATTGGAGTCATTGCAGCAATGGGATCTTATGCAGCAACAGGTCAACTGATTCCTGGTATCTGGTGATGGCTTGGGGTTTTTACGTGGCAGCAGTATTACTCCTATTACCATTAGGTGCTGCCACCTGTGCTACAAGGGAAAACACACAAGGTCAAGAGTCATGAGTCTTGAATGGTCACAGACTATTATTTTCTTATTAACACCATTCTTCTTTATGCTACTGATGGTTGAAACTGATGATGATGACAATGGACCACCTGATGGTGGTGTTATGACCCCTGTTTATCAGGGAGCAGGGGCCTGAAAAGGTCCCTTTTTTTCTAAATATTATTAGCTGCTTTCTTAAGATGCCAGATGAAGTCAAGGATGTTAAGGAAGAGAAACCGAAAAAGAAGGGGATACTAGGAAAACTTAAAGAAGCTACAGATGATAAAGAGGAACAGCTTGCTATTCTCTCAACATTTGTTAGACTAGGTATCCTAGTATGGAGTGGGGGTATCCTCACCCTTGCCTACATTAAACTGCCACCAGCATTAGGAATCCCTGAACAGAAACTGGATCCAACCTTCATCGCCTCGGTTTTCACTGGGGTTTTAGCTACTTTTGGTGTCCAGACTGCTAAGAAAGGTGCTAATGGTGCTGGTGGTGGAGGTGCTAGTATAACCAAGGAACAGATGGAAAAACTGATTGAGAAGGCTGCTCAGACAGCACCTCATCAGGTGATCAGGATTGAACAGGCTCCTGTCAGCATTGTCCCACAATCTGATGAAAAGTTCAAAATGTAGTTACATACATAAGTCTAACTGAAACATTTTTTTTTCCTACTAATGACTCACAGATTTGATGAGATTAAACCATCTCATACCGTCTCTAAACATGAGGTTGAGGTAATGATTGCTGCTGCTATCAGACAACACAATCACAATGCCTCTATCATTAGTATGATCCTAGGAACTATTGTGCTTGCTTTATTTCTTGATGGTCTATTAAGACTGCTTGGTATAGTGCCACCATTCTTGGGCATTGACATTGACATTATCAAAGGTATAGTGGAGAAACTTACATGAAGGTTGGAATGATTGGTTTGGGGAAGGTGGGACTTAACATGTCTCGTCTTCTCATGAAACAAGAGATTGTGGTATGGGGCTACAGAAGGGATTATGAAAAGGCCGAGGAGGCATATGAAAATGGTCATGTTGATGGTGTAACCACTGACATTAAATCATTGGTGACACAGGTAAAGACTGGTTGGGGGATGTATGACAACCCTGGAACTGGTGTCTTTTTGATGGCAATACCCGCTGAAACAGTTGAGGAAACACTAAATGAGTTACTATTACACTGTGGTGACGGAGATATTATTATTGATTGTAGCGATAGCAACTTTAAGGACAGTAAGAGGAGGGCAGAGTACCTTTCAAAACTTGGCATCCAATATATTGACTGTGGCACTAGTGGTGGTATTCATGGTATGGAGCGTGGATACTGTCTTATGGTTGGGGGTACATCTACAACAGTATCTGCTTGCGCTCCAATCTTTCGGGCACTCTCACCTGGTATTGCCTCTGCCCCCCGCACTGATCCCTACAGGGGTGCAACCAGTGCTGAATACGGTTGGTTACATTGTGGACCACCAGGTGCTGGTCACTTTGTGAAGATGATTCACAATGGTATAGAGTATGGAATTATGCAGGCATACGCTGAGGGATTTGAAATCTTAGACTCAGCAAATCTAGGACAGAGTTATGTTGAAGGAGCAGGAGCCAAAGGAGCTCCCATGGCAGACCCAGAGAATTACTGCTATGATATTGATGTTAGTGAAGTTGCTGAGTTATGGCGTCGCGGTAGTGTCATTAGTAGCTGGTTACTTGATCTTACTGCGAATGTCCTACGGAATAATCCTACATTGGATAAGTTCGATGCATCAGTACCAGATTCTGGTGAGGGTAGGTGGACTGTCAACACTGCTGTTGATCTCAGTGTTCCCGCCCCTGTTATTAGCAGTGCTCTGTATGCGCGCTTTAACTCAAGAGGATTAGGATCAACAGGTAACAAAATTCTCAGTGCAATGAGGTTTATGTTTGGAGGACATGCCTAAATGAGCATATGTATTGGAGCACAGACCCTTATGGGTATAGTTGCTACGGGTGCTATCGGTATGATTACACCTGATGAGATTAAATCATATGTGATGATTGACCATCAGGTGACTGATAGGAATGAACAGTTTGACTTTGGAGAACCCATGGGTGGGTTTGGTCTTGAATATGATATTCATAAACATGTGAGGTTGTTTGTTGAACACCTATCATCACCCACACAATGTGATGATTTTCCTGGTGTAAATCATGCTGGGGTAAAGTTGCTGGCACCCCTTACAAAAGACCTTACGGTTTACTCTGGTGTTAGTGTAAATGAATCAACCTTTGATAGTAATGATGATTTTGTTGGACCACTTGCCTCAGTAGGTGTTGAGTATGGTGAAAGTATAAAGTTATTTGCTGAACATCTTTCAAGTATTCATGACTATAAAACTGGTAGAACATCATTAGGTATTAAGGTATTTTTCAAATGATATTAGCAGACGCACTTTTCTGGGTTGCAATCCCATTTGTATTAGTAACATTCTGTTTTGGATTTATCAAGGGTGATAATGTCTACTATGAATCTGATGCCTATGATGGTCATGGTACAGCACACCCTGTGCAGTTGGAGGAGACTACCTGCGATGTGATGGTTAAAGCAGATAGTTACAAGAAATGTGATTTACCGGAGAGTAGCGATGACAACAGAAGAAGTTAAGATGCGTTATGGTTTTGCCATGACAGCATTTGCAAGAATGTATGGGGTAAAGGCAGTCAATGCATCATATAAGTTGCATAAGTTCTGCCACCTCTGGGCTGAGTCTGATGAGGAAACACCAGATGGAACCATAGCTGATGTTAATTTTTTCTTTAAGGACAGGTGGGACACCTGGGGAGAGGTAATGTGAATAAATATGTTCTGATAGCATGTTTTACTCCATTAGTTGTCATATGGATTGTGATGAAACTAAGTTTATGGATTGCAGCAGCCAGCGATGAGCAAAGGTATGTCAGAGCAGAATCCAGAAAACCACACGGACCTTATGTGGCAAACCCATATGAGGATGTTGACGCAGAGGAAGAGGAGTTTACAGATCGCACAGATTATAGATGATTCCCTTTATCAATACTACACAGTAGAGAGGGATCTTCCTGTTCCTAACTGGAGAATGATTAAGGATCAGGATTGGTGGTATCAATATCTTATAGACATGGGGATGGACCCAAGAAATCCATGAATTTATTTTTAAGACCATTAGATAATCCTAATGACCCAGTGTGGTCAGTGATTGTTATGATTGCTATACTTTTAGTTGGTGTATCATATTATATTGCCTATATATTGAGAATGGAAGAGGATTCTGATGGGAGCAATGGTTCCGCCGAGCAGGAAGAGTTGTTACAACTTCCGTGTAGTGAAGATCAACAGGGTAGTTGATGGAGACACTATAGACGTTACTATTGATTTAGGATTTGACCTACTCAAAAAGGAAAGGGTAAGGGTTGCTGGAGTGGATACACCAGAAAAACGTACCAGAGACTTGGAGGAGAAGGCCCTTGGACTCGATGCAACCAAATGGCTCAAGGAGAAACTGGAAACCACTCTTCGTGGTGACGATGAGTTGTCTGTTAGGACTGAACTTGTTGGTGGGGTTGGGAAATATGGGCGTCTTCTTGGCTGGTTATATGTTGGGGACTCAGAGGTGTCCCTTAACGAGCAAATGATTGACGAAGGATACGCTTGGGCTTATGATGGAGGTACAAAGCAAAAAGACTTTGGAGAACTTCGTGAAATCCGCCGTGCTCATGGCACGCTTGAATAATATGAGAAACCCACTAAGAGAAAAAATGATTGATGCCCTTATGCAACATGCTAAGGGTCAGATTAAAAAGCATCAGATGAATGTTGAGATCTTCCTCAATAGTCCTGGTGGTATTGGTGAGCATACAGACATCATGGAATCTATTGAAAAAGAAATAGGTCTGATTGCACATTACCACGAACAACTAGAAATCATTGACAAGTACATCGTATGAAATATCTACTAGCACTTTTAGCAACCTTATTTCTTGCTGCTCCTGCTTGGGCAGTTGATGTAGCAATGAACTCAGATGGTCTTCTTTTATTTGAACCATCTGATATCACAATCAACAAAGGTGAGAAAATCCATTTTGTAAATGGTATGCTTCCACCTCATAATATTATTGTGGATGGTCGCCCTGATCTATCCAGAGAATCATTGTTCTTCAGTCCTGGTCAGACCCAGGATATTATCTTTGCTGATACTGGAGATTATGATTTTTATTGTGGACATCACCATGCAGCAGGCATGGTAGGCAAAATTCACGTTAAGTAAAAGATGACATTTACAATCACACTTAAGACTCCTGATGAGGAGCAGACCATTGAATGCGCTGAGGATCAGTACATTTTAGATGCTGCTGATGAATCTGGTCTTGATTTACCTTACTCTTGTAGGGCAGGTGCATGTTCATCCTGTGCTGGTAAGATTATATCTGGAGAGGTTGATCAGGAAGAACAATCATTTCTTGATGATGATCAGTTGGAGGTTGGATTTGCTTTGCTTTGTGTAACATATCCAAAGTCAGATTGTGTGATTGAAACTGAGAAAGAGGAGGAACTTTACTAATGTCTAACCCAAATGCTCTTTTTGAAGACATGGAGAAACTGAATGCTTTGTACGAGGAGCTCTGTTGGGACCATGATGATGAGTTAATTTTTACTCATGATGGTAAAAAAGTTATCATCTATAATAAAACAAAACAGGATAAAAAATAAAACCTGCTATATACATTGACGTAGCAGTAGTACAATGCAGAAAATTGTGAATGTTATTTCTATTTTTTCTGGTATAGTATCCCTTTCAATTGTGGGAGTGACTGGTTATGTTTTTCTCAATAGAGAATCTATTGTTGAAGGAGTAAAGGAAGAGGTCATTAAGTCTGCAACAGAGGCAGTCAGTGGTGCCCTTCCTGGTCTCGTGGATAGTGCTGTTCCAGAACTACCAGGAGCAACTGGTGGTGTATCTGGTCTTGGTGGTGTTGGTCTGCCCTTCTAAATATGAAAGCATTTAGATGGGCTGCATTAACAGTGGGAACACTGTTTGGTGTTGCTCACATTGGTATCCTGGGTCATCTTATTAATAAGGATGATCTGCCTGTAATAAATCTACCTGTGGGAGACTACACATCCTACAGTGTTGATGCGACTAAGGATGGATACAGTATAAACTACAATGCTAATGACCCCAAGGTTATGGGTGTCAGAAAAAATATCAATAAGAACAATGGGTTCTTTGGTATTGGTGGAAACTCTGTGATTGTGACTGAAGAGGAGTACACAATGGATGGAGGTCGTCACCTTCAGGGTGGTGACTTGGGAAAGTTGACTGCAAAAAATCTAGAATGTCTCAAATCGGAGGGCGCTGGAGAATCAACAGGAGGGATGATAGGTGCTAGTATGACGGCAGGACTTGCTCCTGTGCTCACCAGTATCCCCTATGTTGGATGGTTAGCTGCTGGTTGGGCAACATTACTGGGACAGAATGTAGGAAGTGAACTAGGAGGAGAAATAGCAACATCGTTCAATGATTGCTGATGCCTATTCCTGATATTAGAACTAACAATTTAAACATCAAGGATGTTTTTATTCCTGATATGCCCAAGTGGTTGACTAGTGATCCACCACAAGCATTACCAGTGTATCCACCAATTACAAACCTGGTGGGAACTCCTATCGTCAATATACCTGGTTGTGTCAAATCACATAAGGATAGTAGTGAGAATCAAAACTTAAAGAATGAGGATGATAAGGGTGTTGTTGTTATCTGTGACGCAGGGACACCATCATTTGATCCACTTGATTATGATCCTAATAGGTTAGAGATAGAACAGAAAGCACCACCACCTCCACCTGTAAGACCACCAGACAAACCAAAGGATGTAAAACCTCCTGCTGCTCCACCACCACCCAAACCACCAACAACTAAGACGGATTGTCCTACCAGGGAGCAGCAGTTAAAGAACCCTGTTGGCAAACTCATAGAGGGCGATAAGAAGATTGTTGCCTATGAGATGGTGGGTAAGGAGTGTCTACCAGTCACAGAGAAACTATCAATACCTGATCAGATTGTACTTAATATACCTAATGCTGGTGCTGTAACAACAACTGCCTCTATCGCTGTGGTAGCGACAAGTTCTGCGTTGCTTGCAAAGCCTCTTGCTGACCTTTTGTTAAAGGTTGTGAAACCGGTAGTGAAGAAGATACTGAAGAAGGTTGCCTCCTTACGGGGTAAGAAGATCCCGCCACAATCTGCCGCTGAGAGGGTTGCTGAGCAGAGGCAGAGGAATCACGCTGTGAAGGCACTGCGCTCTGTTCGCCCATTGAAGAAGTAGGTTTAGGAATTGAATGTGTGTGTTGTTGAATCACATTCACATTCTGAACCATAACATCAGCACATATCCTTGCGTAGTTACTCCTGGGATGGAATGTGATTCCTTTCTGCATTAATTCTCCACAGTTCTTGAGTCTTGCTAACTCAAAGTCCAATCTCTTATTGGCAAGAGTTTGTGCCATTAATGCGGTTTGTGTATCTGCTGCCTTCTTACATCTTGCCTGAAGTCCACCATCAAGTGGTATGGACAGTGTTGCTGAGAGTCCAATACTGGTGCTGTAGTTTCTTGCCTGACCAGTCCTGATTGGTTTCTCCCACAATTTACTACCTGGATTATCAGGAACACCATCTCCCTGCATCTCCATGACTGTGATGGTCATATCCTGCCCATCCTCATATGCCCTTACAGTCTCACCTTCCTCATTTACATATGTCCTATCATCATACCAGGTCTCCCATGGCCAGTTCTTTACATTCTTTTGAACCTCAACCATCCTTCCCTCAAAATCCCTGGCATCATATTGTGGTTCCAGATAGTAGGTTTCAAAGGGGTCCTTATCATTCCTTGCGTGGGTAATATATGGTGTAAAGTTGGCAGTGGGACCCTGACAACTGATCCCACCACCATATGTGTTTGTGATATATGGTCCCTGTAAAACCTGGATGGCTTGGTTAGTTACAGAACCAGAACTATTAGCAATGGGATTTGCTGTTGCAGATACACCACCAACATCAGCAGCATTAACTGGTGATGCGATGGTAAGTGCTGCTATTGCGTGAATATACTTGTTGTATCTGTGACGCTTGTAACCTCTGTTGTTCTTTGAATTACCGTCTGATTTGTTATTCCTGGTCCCTGATAGGTTGTGGTGAACTGGAATGCCTTTCCTGGTTTTGTTACTGAGAAGTTGGAGTTTCTGAAATCCAAACCAGTGGCTGTGCTTGTCACCTGTCCTTCTATTCCACCTAAGGGTGTCATATTTACACTGTTCTTCACTGTTGGTGGCAAAAGGGATTTGCCATTGTTGGAAACATTTGTTCCAGATACTGTGTATTGCCATCCTGTTGCATAGTCAATGGAATTAATTGTCTCAGTTTGTTTAGATGTTGTCTCTGTGTGAGACGTCATTGAACCCTGAGTAAAGTTAGGAACAACTGGGACCGCCATTGCTGGCGATCCTAAAATCAAGGTAAGGAGAAATAATATTCTCATTTACTTACCTCAATCAATCACAGTAATCTCAGAAACAAATTGTCCTATTGCAGTTGTACCAGCACCGCCAGCTGTGATAGCAACACCACCATCAGTAGCAATGGTTCCTGCCAGATCACCAGCAGCACCCGCTGTATAGGAGGTCTGACTGGAGAAGTTGCCAACAGTTCCTACAGTGGGTGCAGATGTGCTTACAGCATCACCCTGGATGTAGGAGGTACTAAATGAGAATGCCTCACCAGCAGTCTTCTGAGTGGCAGAGATTGTTCCAGGAGCAGCAATACCACTGGTAATAGCACCAGTAGAGATAGTCCCTGCGGTTGTTCCATCAGTTGTATTCACATTTGAACCACTGATAGAGTATTGAGAACCCAATCTTGTAGCAGTAGTCCTGGCAGAGTCAACCGTAAGTTGAACACTAGAGGACATTTTATGTACCAGACCACCAGCATTTGCTGCTAATGGGGCTGTCATCAGAAGCATTAAAAAAGGAATAAACCTTTTCATTTTGTTAGGAGAGACAGACGCGACTATTTATAAATTGTTTTTTTAAATACTTTAAAAATAAATAGTATGCTATCCACCAATGTATCATTTTGGACAAAGAGGTTTCAGACTTATCTCTGAGTAGGGTTGAGTGCTCCGTATGTGGTGCTATTTGGATGAATGGTCAACATATATGGGCTACAGGAAGAATGGGTGATGAAGAGACATTAAGCAATCTTGTGTGTGGATTTAAAAATAGCATGTCCTGTATTAACCCAAAACACATTAAGGGACATATATATGGGGATAAAGATACCTGGACTAAGAGAGCAGGTAATATAGAAAAACTTACAAAGGATTTAGATGATGCCTAGAGGACAGATAACTCGATATGAAATACAGTCCAAACTTTATCAGGTTAAGGATCTTTTGAGAAAGGAGAACTGTCCTTCAGAGTACAAGTATCTTGCTGATACTTACTTGAATAAGATATTAGATTACGTAGAACAATTTAGATATTAAAGCTATTCCTTTTCATCCTGGGCAAGCCTATCCTAGACGGTTTTGGAACTGGCGTCAAGGGGTTGACGGATGGCGGGTTATGCCTTAATATAAATACATGGACGGGTGAGGATTTCCTCACCATTCATTTGACGCCTTACCAGGACTAAACAGCGTCATTAAATAAGAGTCCTTCATACCAACTCTGGAGGGTAGAGTTGGAATATTTTACCCAGTGCCACCCCGCACTACTACATAACCCTTTAAAACAATGGCTACAACACTTTCAAGACAACAATCACAATCCGTCTGGCAGAACTTCTGCGAGTGGGTTACGTCTACCAATAACCGCCTCTATGTCGGTTGGTTCGGTGTGCTGATGATCCCAACTCTGTTGGCAGCAACCGTATGCTTCATCACCGCGTTTGTCGCTGCTCCTCCTGTGGACATCGACGGCATCAGAGAACCAGTTGCTGGTTCCCTTATGTACGGTAACAACATCATCTCTGGTGCTGTTGTACCTTCTTCCAACGCAATTGGTCTTCACTTCTATCCCATCTGGGAAGCCGCTTCACTCGATGAGTGGCTGTATAATGGTGGACCTTATCAACTCGTAGTTTTCCACTTCCTCATTGGCATCTTCTGCTACATGGGTCGTGAGTGGGAACTTTCCTACAGACTGGGTATGCGCCCCTGGATCTGTGTTGCTTACAGCGCACCTGTTGCCGCTGCTGCCGCAGTCTTCCTGGTCTACCCCTTCGGTCAGGGTTCTTTCTCTGACGGTATGCCCCTTGGCATCTCTGGTACATTCAACTTCATGCTTGTATTCCAGGCTGAGCACAACATCCTGATGCACCCCTTCCACATGCTGGGAGTTGCTGGTGTCTTTGGTGGTTCACTGTTCTCTGCTATGCACGGTTCACTGGTTACATCCTCACTGGTTCGTGAAACCACTGAGAACGATTCACTGAACTATGGTTACAAGTTTGGTCAAGAAGAAGAGACCTACAACATTGTTGCTGCTCACGGATACTTTGGTCGTCTGATCTTCCAATATGCATCCTTCAACAACAGCAGAAGTCTTCACTTCTTCCTGGCAGCATGGCCCGTTGTTGGCATCTGGTTCACTGCTCTTGGTGTTAGCACCATGGCCTTCAACCTGAATGGCTTCAACTTCAACCAGTCCATCCTTGATGGTCAGGGTCGTGTGCTTAACACCTGGGCTGATGTTCTTAACAGAGCAAACCTGGGTATGGAAGTTATGCATGAAAGAAATGCTCACAACTTCCCCCTGGACCTGGCTGCTGCTGAGTCCACTCCTGTTGCCCTGGTCGCTCCTGCGGTCGGTTGATACAATTAAATACACAAAGAGGGGGGTCTACCCCCTCTTTTTTTCTCTCTAACTTTGTTAAGAAAGGTAAATACAAATGGTAGCTTCAACACTACAACAACAACAGGGAGGGTGGTTTGATGTCCTTGATGACTGGCTTAAACGGGATCGTTTTGTCTTTGTGGGCTGGTCTGGATTACTTCTTTTTCCCACTGCTTATTTGGCAATTGGTGGCTGGCTTACTGGCACAACTTTTGTTACGAGTTGGTACACTCACGGACTCGCGAGTAGTTATCTTGAGGGTGCTAATTTTCTTACAGCGGCTGTGTCAACGCCTGCTGATGCTATGGGTCATTCTCTTCTTCTACTTTGGGGTCCTGAAGCTCAAGGAGATTTCGTCAGGTGGGTCCAACTTGGGGGACTCTGGAATTTT
>MDTA01217024.1_pt1 | contig 13631 bp, 15 predicted proteins | sample 811151 | NCBI WGS metagenome assembly MDTA01 (sample SAMN05326648, study PRJNA326480) | marine metagenome | isolation source: seawater | place: Indian Ocean: South | collected 2010 | reverse complement strand
CTCTCTCTCTCTCTCTCTCTGCAATGGCTTTGATTTCAATAGCCAGACGAAACCCATCAATCAGCCTCCAATGCCTGGCACCATCGCCCGTATCGAGAGGGCTTTTTTATTGTCTGCGCACCAGTCATTGAAGCAACATTTGCGCCTGTAAAATCGATACCAGTTCTGTGCACAACGAGCACATCGGCGGCATGATGGTTAAATCACCCTCAGACATACAGTATTCCATCAACTTGTCGCACTTTCTGGGTGGCGAACTGGCGTTGATGGCAACATTTCACGGCTTCTGGGTCTCATAATTCTCAATACTAATTGTTCAATTCAAATGCATTCAATAGTCAATTGTGAGTTAAGGTCTTAGTTATCCGAGGTTGCGACTAGCTGTTCTTCTAAGCACATGTTGAAGGTGAGCAATTGTTCATCGCTGAGTTGCTGTCTTGAAGTGGCTTGAAAGTTTTGATGAAGAAATTGTTTGGCTTGATCTTGATTCCATTGCAGTCGCTGGAGAATTTCATCGCTTTGCTTGATTAGATCTGATCGTCGCAATGGAATGGGCGTGAGCTGGGGATCGCTATTGGGCTGTAAGTCGCGCAAGCGCTTGAGATAGGCGACTAGATCATTGAATCGCGTGAGGCGGTGGCGACTGCCATGGCCAAATGCACGCTCCAGATAAATCCGTTCTTGATCCCTGTCCCAGCCAATCCGCTGTAACTCAAGGTCAATCGCCGTAAGTTCCTCACTCCAATCCTCTGGGTCTGTTGGGGCTTCGCTCGGTGTGACGTCCGTCATGGGGTTTTGATTTGGCGCCCTTCGCTGTTGCGTTTGATCGAGTGGCCTCTGGCTTTCTTTTTCCTCCACTGGTTGCGTGCCGCTTTCCGTTTTTGTCGAAGCGTTCTGCTGAGGATCCCCTATTGCAGCTGAGGGCTTTCTCAGGATGGCGTTTCTTCGGATGGCTTTCTGTTGATCCGTTCGACTATCGCTTTCTCCAAACGCTGCATCTTGACCGGCATCCTTTTTGGTCGGAACTGGAGTTTCAGTGCTTCTTTGCTGTAGCCGTGCAATGGCCAGATCCTCGGCATCCATCACCGTCGCTGCCTCGCCGAGGGCGCTTCCCAGCGATCGATCGCCTTCAAATCCTTCGACCAGCACCACGCATCGGCCTTGATCGCAATGGCAGAGCTTGGCTTGAGTTCGCATGCCGCTGTTCTAGGTCCGGTATTTCTAGGCTGCAGTAATGGATACAGCCGCATTCCCCTCCCTTACCGCCTGGATGGACGGTGTCGATCAGCTGGGTGAGCTGCTACCACTTCTCCCTGTGTTGGTTGCTCTGGAGCTTCTCCTGTCTGCAGATAACGCCATCGCACTTGCGTCGATTGCTCGTGAACAGAGGGATCCAACGCTTGAGAGGCGATCCCTCAACCTCGGCATCGGCATGGCCTTTGGATTGAGGGTCGGTCTGATCTTGATGGCCCAATTCGTGTTGGCTTTTCCTCCGATTCAAGTTGTTGCCGGCTGCTATCTGCTTTGGTTGTGTATCAGGTATTTGCAAAGTCGATCCGAGCCATCTAACGATCTTGAGACTCGTGTCAGGCCACAAGCTAGCTTTGCCCGCACAGTGCTAACGCTTGCTGTTACCGATCTGGCGTTTTCCATCGATAGTGTTGCTGCTGCTGTTGCGATTAGTGATCAACTTTTGCTGGTTGTCACTGGTGCATTAATTGGTGTCATCGCATTGCGATTTACGTCGGGGGTATTTATCAAATGGCTACAGATTTATCCACGTCTTGAGATGGCAGGGTTTTTAGCCGTTGGATTTGTTGGTTTGAAGCTTCTCGTATTGCTCATACTGCCATCACTTCATCCATCTGAGACATTCACACTTCTGTCAGTGACTGCTCTGTTGGTTTGGGGCTTTTCACGTCGTGACCATTCCCCACCGGAAGAGGCTTAGGTTCATGCTTGTTGAAATTCGTCAATCTGGAAGTGATCTTGTTTTGGATCGGTTCGAAATTGATGAGCCACCCCATCCAGGTCGTTGGTTTCTTCACCGAGACACCAGCTACCTCGTCATGCAACGCCGTCATCGCTACCGCCTTCAATCCGGCAGCTACCAGCTGAGTTCTGTGATTTTGATGGTGAAGCCCCAGGTTCAGCCCAAAGATGCCCAGTTGTTTCGTCATGGTTGGGTCATCGGCGATCCCAACTGTCGTTTCAATGCTCGGAGTCCTTTGATTCGTTGTGCCGTTCTTCCGGAAGGGCCGTGCGAGCGTTGTACACACTGGAGTTCTGTGCATCCATGAAACGGGAACGCTGTTGGGTTTGGTTTCGTGGTGGTTTGAATGAGCGTTCGCACTGGGTGAGCGGTTTCTACGCCACAACAGATGATCAAGAAGGTGTCTTGATTCAGCACGGCAGTTATCGCGACACCCGAGTGCCTGAATGGAGAATCACACAGCAGGAACCATCTGATCCTCATGCCGCTCCATCAATCCCTGAGAATGCTGTTTGGCAAATCAACTAAGAGGATGGCCTTGGAATGACGCCTGATCAGACGCGGGTCAAGGCCGTCCTGCTCGAGTTCCTGAAATTCAGAGTTCTCGCTGCGGAAGAGAAGTTCTTTGCCAATGACAACCCTGCTCACCGTCGCGAGTGGCTGACAGCCATGCATCCTCAGGCGTTGATGCTCAGTGATGAGGAGCTTGATCAGGTTTGGAGACAGGCCCGTGTTCTCTACGGGTCTCATTAAGGCTTTCGAGGTCGCCCCTTAGGGTTATTGGATTCCGCATCACGACGATTAGCCAAGCTCCTATCGCCACATCCACTCAGGCTTGTTTCGATGACCTCGGACTCGGAGAGCCTCTACTCAAGGCTTTACGTGAGAAGGGATACAGCCACCCTTCACCGATCCAGGAGCAGGCCATCCCTGCGGTGATCAAAGGGCGCGATGTGATGGCGGCTGCGCAGACAGGCACCGGCAAAACAGCTGGCTTCACCTTGCCCTTGTTAGAGCGTTTGCGTCACGGTCGACGAGCGACCCGTCGGCAGGTGAGGGTTCTCGTGTTGACGCCAACGCGTGAATTGGCTGCTCAGGTGCTTGAGAACGTGCGTGCATACAGCCTTCATCTGCCATTGCGCAGTGATGTTGTGTTCGGCGGAGTGAAAATCAATCCACAAATTGCCCGTCTTCAAGATGGCGTTGATGTCCTCGTTGCAACTCCAGGCCGTTTGCTAGATCTGCATCATCAGCGGATGGTTCTATTTGACCGGCTGGAATCACTTGTTCTAGATGAAGCGGATCGCATGCTCGACATGGGATTCATCCATGACATTCGCAAGTTAATTCGCTTGCTGCCTGAGCAGCGCCAAACATTGTTGTTTTCAGCGACCTTCAGTCCACCGATTCGCAAGCTTGCTACCGGTTTGCTGCATCAGCCGCTGCAGATCCAAGTTGCTCCTGAAAATCAGACAGCACGTTCGGTTGATCAGGTGGTTCATCCCTGCGATATGAAGCGGAAGCCTGATTTACTTAGTCATCTGATTCGCTCTGGTGGCTGGCAGCAAGTTTTGGTGTTTTCCCGTACGAAGCATGGTGCCAATCGTGTCGCAGAGCGCCTGAGCAAAGAGGGTTTGGCTGCTGCAGCGATTCATGGCAACAAAAGCCAGGGTGCTCGAACTCGAGCCTTACAAGGATTCAAGCAAGGGGATGTGCGTGTACTTGTTGCGACAGATATTGCAGCACGTGGGATTGATATTCAACAGTTGCCACATGTTGTGAATCTGGATCTTCCTAACGTCGCTGAAGATTATGTGCACCGTATTGGACGCACAGGTCGAGCTGGTGAAACTGGCCATGCGATTTCGTTGGTTGCAGCAGAAGAAGCTCTTTTGCTCCAGGCCATCGAGCGACTCACCGGTGAGCCACTCCGTCAGGAGCCAGTTAAAGGTTTCGAACCCACTGTGTTGTCAGCACCGCCGTTAGACCTCAGCGGTGGACGTCGCAAACATAACAATTCATCAAGACGCAGACCGGGGCCAGTCTCGAACCGACGCTCATCCCCTTCGTCATCACGACAACGCCGTCGTTGATGTTGACGGCGGTTGCTTGATTGATGAATCGAATCAACCGAGGTGATCTCCCACCGTGGCTTTAAGTTGTTGAACTAGAACGTTTCCAGCGCTTCGTTTTTTTCCTTCTAGTTGGGCTTCCCGGATCAACACTGGACATCCCGAGCTGCTTACTACAACACCTAAATCATTCACATCGAGAATCATTCCGCCTCGATCTTCACCCGTTGGCCAACGTCCCAACAGCCCTTTCGCGTCATGACTTAGTTCTGATCTCAGACGTTCAATGAGGGGTTCTGTCCTCATCAGTTTCAGTCGTTTGCCTTGCCACTGCGTTGTTGCACCCGGATATAAACCCATGACTTTGCGATGGATGGAGAGTGCGGAAGCTGACCAATCCACAACAAAATCCTCTTTGTTGAGCATGCGAGCGTAAGTCGTATTCGTGTTGTCTTGCGGCTTGACCTTGAGTTTTGCCAACCGCTCCGATTCACTCCCCAATCCTGCCGATTCGATCAAGGGCATTGACTCCACGATGAGAGCTGCCGTGAGCTCACTCATCCGTTCTGCCACCTGTTGGGCATCGTCGAGAAGACCAATGTCGATTGCCCGTTCGAGCAGCACTGGACCTGTATCTAATCCTTCTTCCATGGCCATCACTCCGACGCCGGTCTTTGGATCACCCTCGAGGAGGGCCCATTGAATTGGACCAGCCCCCCGCCAGCGAGGTAGCAATGATCCATGGCCGTTCCAGCATCCTTTTGGTGGTTGTTGCAAAACACTTTTCGGAAGGATTTGACCAAATGCCACCACTACCGAGGCATCAGCACCAAGATCGGCCAAATCTTGCTGACACTGCAGGTCTTTCCGAATCCGATCGGGAGTGAACACCGTTACTCCCAGTTCGATCGCTCTGGCTTTGACCGCTGATGGCACAAGCTGTTTGCCTCGTCCACGACGACGGTCAGGTTGGGTCACGACACCGACGATCTCGTGACCTGCAGTGAACAGAGCGTCAAGTGTTGGCACCGCATAGCTGGGGGTGCCCCAGAACAAGATCTTCATGTCAGCGGCAACCCCGGGTGAATAGGCTCAGGCTTCACCTGTGATGGCCAAGCCATCCACCCAGATATGAGGACAGACTCCTTCATGGGTGACGACGGGTGTTTGTTCGATTTGGACAATTGACTTGAGCACATTTCGAATGTCTCCAGCAATCGTGGCGGCTTCGATTGAGGTGCGCTCTCCGTCTTTAACAAGCCAACCATCAAAGGGCAGAGAAAAAGCTCCTTGACTGGCTTTCACTCCTGCATGGAGTGCATTCAAGCTTTCGATCAACACGAACGTGTTTGATGACGTGCTGTGATCGAGATCTTCAGCATCCGTCTTTGCACCTGGGGTTCGAGAGATTTCAAACCAATCCGGACCTACTGAAACCTTGGCACCCATCCCTGCATGACCTGTTGGATTCACACCAAATTGCCGGGCCGTTGCCTCAGAGTGCAGGAAATTCTTTAGTTCACCATTGGCAATCAGAGGTAACGCGCGGGTTGGAGTGCCTTCTCCGTCGAAGGGCATGGCTCCAATGTGAGCAGGATGTAGACCGTTATCCGTGAGGTTGAAGTATGGAACTGCAAGCTGATCACCAATTGAATCTGCTTTGCTCAGGCTGACGCCATCAAGAACAGCGCGAGCATTAAACACACTGCTAAATGAGCCGATCAGATCGAGAAATGCTTCCGGTGTGAAACACACGAGATAGCGACCTGTGTCAATCGGTTGGTAATTCAGATGGCTGATGGTGCGTTCTGCAGCCTCATCAATGCAACCGCTTAGATCAAGTTCACGACTGCCTAGTGCTAATCGAACGGCTCCACCACTTCTCGGTTTTCTGCCGCTCTCCTCGGCACGAGCCATCAAGTAAACAGTGGCTTGTGTGCGTTCAGCCTGCCTAAGTGCCCCTTCGCTGTTTAGGTAAATCCGTTCACTTCGCCCCTCATTGAGAGCGTTGTAGGGCAGTGTGTTGATTGCCGGATGGCGCCCAAGCAAATCTTTCTCTGCATCGAGAAGTTGTTCGAGCAAGATTTGAATGCCCTGCGACTCTTTCAAAGGACGGTCAAGATCTGGCGTGGGTGCTTTAGCCAGAGATGAAAAGCCCGGAACATCATCGGGATTGCCATAGGCACTGGCTTGATGGGCACCCATCAACGCCTTCTCCAGACCTGATTCAGACAGATCTGATGTGCTGGTGATGCCAACGAGTCCTTGTTGATTCCACACGCGGATCGTGATCGAACTGCGTTGGGAGGCTTTCAGTTGCTTTGCTTCTCCACGATCGACCTGTACAGAGGCGCTGTTGCTACGGCTAGCTCCCAGATCCCATTGAGGGATCCCTTCGCGTTTTGCCAGTGCGTTGAGTTGTGATTGAAGCTCCGAAACGTTCAAAGGTGCATTGGACATGTTCAACGACCTCCGACGGTGATGGAATCAACTTTGACGTGAGGCTGCCCCACGGTGACGAACACACTTCCGCTAACAGATCCGCAGTAACCAGCAGCCAAGTCCAAGTCGTCTGCGCACATGGAGATCCTTGGCATCACTTCTTTTGCATCGCCGATAAGCGTTGCACCTTTGACCGGCTTTCCAAGTGTTCCGTTGTTGATCAGATAACCCTCTTCAACAGAAAAATTGAATTGCCCGGTAGCCCCGACACTGCCAGCACCCATTGATTTGCAATAGAGCCCGTTATCGACAGAGCTGATCAAGTCATCAACGCTGTTGGGTCCTGCAGCGATGTACGTGTTGCGCATCCTGCTTGCGGCTGCAAAGCCGTGGCTTTGGCGGCGACCGCTTCCGGTGCGGGCATGACCTGTGCGCATTTCCCCAGCCCGATCGCTGATGAATCGTTTCAACACACCGTTCTCAATCAGAACGGTTCGTTGAGGCTCCATTCCCTCATCGTCCATGGACAGCGATCCAAAAGCTCCTTCACTCAGCCCTTCATCAATGGCCGTTACGGAAGGATGGGCAATGGTCTCGCCGATGCTTTCAGCAAAAGGGGTTGATCCCCGCTCCACTTGCGTGGTTTCCAGGAGATGACCACAGGCCTCATGGAAGATCACACCCCCAAATCGGTTGGCCAAAACAACAGGCATTTGGCCGCCATCCACATAATCCGCCCGGAGCATCGTGGCTGCGCTTTCACACACTTCATGGGCTGAGGCATCGACATCCCAGCTGCGCAGATCATGGGGACGATCAGAACTTCCGTAACGGCGAGCAATGCTTGAACGGTGGTCACCATCTGCAGCGAGCACACTCAAACCAGAGGATTGATGCAAGCGGATGTCTCGAGCGAAGGTTCCATCACTCGCTGCCACCAACACTTCTTGCCAATCACGTGAGAAGTTTCCGCGTCGCACCTCGAGATGCTGACCGAATTTCTGCAAACTCTGTGTGCCTTCAAGCAGACGTTGAGTAATGGTGTCGAGATCTGGTGTTTGGCTCAACCAAGACTCTTTGCTTTGGCCATAATCACGAAGATTGAGTAATCCCTCAAAAGTTCGATCAGCTGATAGCGATGTTGCATCAAGCTGAAGCATGGCCAAAGCCTGTTCAAGGGCCTGTTGCAGACCCTGATCACTGAGATCGTTGGTGCTGACGAAGCCGTCTTGGCCACCACGAAACACGCGAATTCCAGCTCCCATTCCGAAGGCAGGACTCACACTCGTGATGGTGTTTTGTTCCGCCAAAACACCGAGGTGATCCGTTCTTTCGAGAAACACCTCGACAAGGTCTGCCCCGGAATGCACACCAAAGCTAAGCAGTGATTCGAGACGTTGACACCAGGGACTGTGGCCCGGGTTCAGATCAGTGAACGTGGCCATGACCTTCGGATTGGGTGACTGCATCAGCGCACGCTGGGCTGATAGTGCTCGCTGCGGACAGGAGACATCAAGAACAGAGAAGCCATCTGTCCGCCATTGGCGATCCAGTGAGGAAGCTTGCGCAGGAACTTAATCGGAGCAGGTGATGAACTTCCATCCACAGCTTCGAGAGCTTCGTTATTGGAAACGAGGTTCTCAAGGCCGTCGTAGAAACGTGGATTCTTGACATCAAGAACGACAGGGAAGACGCGCGCTGATGTTTCGTTGGTTTTATCGATCACCATGCGGTCGTATTCACGAGCATCAAGGCCAAGCGCCTCATAGAACTCTTTACGAGCCACATCACGCACGTACATGGTGGCGAATACGGCGAGCAAGAAGAAGCGGCACCACAACCGCGCACGCAGACCGCGAACAGTTGACGGTTGAGACTTCATCAGAGCATCGAAGAAATCGCCATGGCGATTTTCGTCTTGACACCAATTCTCGAAGAAATTGAAAATCGGGAAAATCTTGCTCTCAGGATTCTTTTCAAGATGGCGGAATATGGCGATGTAGCGCCAATAGCCAATTTTTTCAGAAAGGTAGGTTGCGTAAAAGATGAATTTGGGCTTGAAGAACGTGTATTTCTTGTTTGCAGTTAGGAAGCCAAGATCGAGCTGAAGCCCGAAATCGCTCATGGATTTATTGAGGAAGCCTGCATGACGAGCTTCATCACGCGCCATATGGGCGAAGCATTCCGCCAGCAATGGATTGCTGTTCTTGATGCGACGGCTCAGCTCCTTGTAGAGCAAAAAGCCAGAAAATTCCGATGTGCAGCTTTGCTCGAGGAATTCAACGAACACTCGGCGTGTTTCCGGGTCAAGCTTGTCTGCTGCGCCCTCAAATTCTTCGTTACGAACGAAGTGATGACGGTTGTAGTCCTTACGAAACTCTTCGCAAATGGCTTCGAGCTCGGCTTCATTTGGACGGAGGTCCATCGCCGCCATCGCTTCGAAATCGGTGGTGTAGAAGCGGGGGGTGAGGATCGTGTCCTTCACAGGGTCCTTCACCGCAACTGCTGAGTCTGCGGATTTCGCGTCAGTGACGGCGGTGGGGGGCACCATCGGATCTAGCGTGTCTTGGCGAACATCGTAAGTGGCTCGGAGCCGGCTTCGGGGTGCGATGTAACGCAGCTCCTTAGTTGCCCCCGAACCATTTCTGCCCATTGAGGCGCTGCAACAGTCGTGATTCCAGTAGTGGGAGGTTGATCCGCTTCTCGTCGATCAGAAAGGATTCCAGCAAGCTGGGCTCACTGCCGGTTTCAGCCAGGGCAATGGTTTTTCCTGATGTGATCGAGTCAGATTCGAAGCACAGCCAAAACCGGCGGTCGGATGGCAACACGGCTTGAACCATCCAGCACCGACCTCCAACAACCGGACGATCGCCTTCAACCAATTCCAAGCTGAGGGGTGACTGATTCCGTTCCGATAGCGATCGCGTCAGGGCAGGCAGCAGATCATCGTTGATGAAAACGGCGAATGGCTTGTCTTCTAGTTTCGGTTTTGGAACAGGTTTTGCAGGCTTGGCGGCCTTGTCGGATTTTTCAGTCGCGGCAGGTTGACCTGCTTGAGCTGATTTTCCAGCTTTCTCGGGGGTTTCGCTCACCGGACATCGATCGCTGGCCGGACTGTAGACATCATCGGGTGCCCTTCACCAGGTTCACCACTCATCTGACAGTGGTTGATCCCAGTCATTGGTCACTGGAGTAGAGCTTGCAGCGTTCGTGGTTGCCTTTTTGGATGCAGTCTCTGGACTGGTTTGGTCGTTATTGGGCGCAGCGCGTCCGGTGCGGACGACGCGGAATGGCACGGAAACCGTGGGAGCTGGATCGCGTACATCTCTTTCAGGCCAGGGCGTATCGGAGTCCACGCTGGATGGCTGCCGTTGCTCTGTCGTGGTTGCAGCGTCTTCCTGCCACGCAAACGGACGGCGCACTTCACGCTGAAGTGGGCTGCGATTCGGATTGGACGCTGCTGTCAGAGCTCCCCCAGAGCCCAGGACCGCACCTGTTGTGGCAGCAACCGCCATCCAGACCCCAATGGGCAGTGTTGGGAGCTCCCAAGTGAGAATTCGAAGACTGCCTGATTTACCCATATTGAGCCCACCCACCAGAAGCGTGAGCAGCAGAGGAGACAAGCAGGGAATCAGCAGAAGACGCTGGAGAGGTGTCATGAGCGCGGGCCCTGCCAGCGCTGCTGATCTGTGAGCGATTCACCCAGTGAGTCGAACAAGCGCATCACCAGGAAATCGAGCATGTCATCGATGCTTTCTGGTTGGGTGTACCAGGCAGGAATGGGAGGGGCAATCCTCGCACCGGCTTCTGCCAGTGTTGTGAGGTTGCGCAAGTGGAGCAAGTTCCAAGGCATCTCCCTTGGTGCAATCACCAGTGGTCGCCCTTCCTTGAGGTGCACGTCAGCACAGCGTTCAAGAAGGTCTCCCGCCAGACCAGCGGCAAGGCGGCCCACGGTTCCCATCGAACAGGGAACCACCACCATTCCCTTGGTGGCCACGCTGCCGCTAGCAACCACCGCCGACTGATCGTCCCAGCGGTGGCAGATCAAGGTGCCGGTCTCAAGATCGAAGCGATCTCGCCAGAAACGCTCCTGAAGTTTCGGATCCACAGGAACGGAAATCGAACGTTCGGCGCGCCACACCTCATGAGCACCTCGGCTCATGATGACGTGCACCGTTCGGTTGCGTCTTAACAGCCATTCCAGGGTTCGCTCAGCAAGTTGCTGAGCGGATGCGCCGCTGATACCGATGACATAAGGATTCATTCCTCGCTCACGGAAACGGGTAGCGGCTCTGCGACTGCAGTGGGTTCTGAAGGCACCACCTCAAGGTCGATCTGATTCCTCAGAACATCCACCTTGAGCACCTTCACGTCGACGGCATCACCCAGTTGATAAACACGCCGGCTACGACGACCCACCAGTCTGTTCTGTCTGGATCTGTATTCATACCAATCGTCGTTCAGTGAGCTGACATGAACTAGCCCTTCCACCATCGAAGGCGGAATCTCAACGAAAAAGCCATAGCTCTGCACGCCACTGATGATTCCGGGTTGCACCTGATTGATCATCGGTTCCGCACTTCGGGCTTTGGCCATAGAAATCACGTCGCGCTTCACCTCATGGACCTGTCGGCGACGAGCGTTCAACCGCTGAACTGTGCGTTCACGCAGAAGATCAGACAGCTTTTGATCCTGAGAGGGAGTGAACAGGGGCCAGTCGATTGATGAAGCCGCACCGCGATGGCCGAGCTTTGCTTTCTCTTTTTGGCGAACAGTCGGTCTGTCTTTCCCTTCATTGAGAAGTTGACAGAGCACGTGCTGGTTGATCACATCAGCCTGATGCAACGTGGGACAACACCAAGGTGCCTGTGGTGTCAGACGATCCGTTGGGTTGGCTGCGGCAGATGTTGCGTCCTGCTCAATTGCTAGGGCTGGATCGTGCTCGTCGCCTTCAGCATTCGCTGTTTCGGAGAGGGTCTCAACGGCTCCTGAATGATCACTGTTGGAATCACAAGCCAGCGAATAAAGGCTCTCAGGCAGAGCCTGACGTAACTGAAGGCTGAGAACTCTGCTTGATTCAAGGCCAGCCAGAGCTGAGGCGAGTTCCGATGCTGATGGTGCGCCGTCTTCATCCAATTCAAGAGGAACATCCAGTGCAACGGCAGCTTTGGCGACATCATTCAGCGCCGACTCATCGGGCTGTGGAGCATCCAAGACAATCGCCGGGAGACCTAGTGATTGACGGTGGTTTTCCCAAACTCTTTGACCTTGCCGAATCAAAACTGAAAGGAGAGAGTGGGCACAGGCCACATTCAAAGGTGTGGTCCAACGCTGGCCATCCCCATCGGGTGAGATCGAATTCAAATCACTCAGACCATCAATCCGTGCAGGTTGAAGATCCAATTCGATCCTTCCTTCTTCCCGTTCTGCTTGATGCAACGTGCGTGCACAGAACACGACGGTTTCTAACTGTCCAATCTGATCTTTGATGGATTTGAGAGCTGAAGGCACTGCGCGTGATTTCGGTTTGCGGGCTTCAAGCGCTTCCAAAGCCGCAGAGCCAACCTCGGCGACAGGTTTGATCTTGCTTAAGCAGAATTCCCAGTCACGCCACTCACCATCGCTACCCAGATCGAGTCGCAGCGAAACGGCATCCTGCTCTTCACCCACTTTGAAGCTGCTGGCCTTGGCCAACGGTGCGCTGAGCAACGGCAACCATTGCTCCCCCAGACAGACAGATTCCGCCTGATTCATCAACCATTGATCCAGACTGTTCCCGGGGGTGAGACGTTCGGAAACTGCAGGGGCATGAATCCAAAGCTGGGTTCCGCCGTTATGAGGAATGACGTGGATGGCTGGCAGACAGGGCGAATCCTTTGCTGTACAGGCGCGCAACAACAATGAGGATTGCTCCGTGAGATCAACACGCTTTTTGGCGGAAGGTGATTTCAGGCTTGCCCTCGGCGCAGCGGGTCGCTGATGAAGATTGGCCTTGGTGAGCATCAGCTCACGATCGATCTCGATCCCTCCATCCAGTGGCAGCGATCGGGCGACATGGCCGCGAGCGGGGAATTGAGCAACCGGGTAGCGATCGAGCACCACTTCGGCAACAGCCGGCCCCTTGTCGCTACTCGCATGAGACGCATCGTCGGATGACAGCTCAATCGACGCCAGTAGGCGATCATCCAAAGGAATGGCCACCAACCGTTCGTCCTGTTGTTCGACCGACGCCAGCAGGCTGGTGGTGGCGCGTTCGAGGATGCACTGCACACCTCCCTCGGGAGAGCGGCGACGCCCTCCTTCTCGGGTGAGTCGCACAAGCACTCGATCGCCGTTCCAGGCGTGATTTAACTGGTGGTCACGGATATAGATGTCATCTCCGCCGTCGTCACGAATGGCGAAGCAAAATCCTTTGCTGCTACAGCGAAGCCGTGCTTCCACAAGTTCATCGGACTCACCTCGACTGATTCCGCCGTCCTCATCGACGCTCAAAATTCCCAGTCGATTTAACCCATGCAGAGCGAGGTCAAGCGTCTGTTTCTCGGAGCGATTGGTCAAACGCAGAATCTTCTCGAGCTTGGCTTTCTCCAGACTCCCTTCAGCAGGAACCTGGTCGAGGAGATCAGCGACCGTGAATTTCATCGGAACGGGATTGAAAACCGGTCTTCAGGACCGGGAGGATGCATCGCTGGAGCGCGTGCAGCGGAAGACCGCGCTAACTCACGATTGAATCAGTTTACGGGCCGGTGGAAGTCAGCCAGAGGTCATCACTCTTCGGGTGTGGCTAGTGAGTTGTTTCCACTCAGCATCGGCCACAGCAGCTTGATGCCAATAATCAAAAATCCTAGAGACGCTGTGAGTTGCAACCAATCGGCTGGAATGACGGTTGAGAGCGAACCCCCTGCTAAAGCACCGATCAGGCTCGCCAAAACAAGAGCGCTCGATGAGCCGATGAATACGGCCAGCGGACGATCTGATGTGCCGCTGATGGCGACGGTTGCCAACTGCGTCTTGTCGCCGAGTTCGGCCAAGAACACGGTGACGAAAGTGGAGATCAACAGCGCAAAATTCATCGTGTTAGAGGCAAGTCGAGCAAGGTTTTGAAGCAGGAGGGATCAAGACGT
>MDTA01124793.1_pt1 | contig 13634 bp, 12 predicted proteins | sample 811151 | NCBI WGS metagenome assembly MDTA01 (sample SAMN05326648, study PRJNA326480) | marine metagenome | isolation source: seawater | place: Indian Ocean: South | collected 2010 | reverse complement strand
TATTAATGAAAAAAAATATTCTTTTCTTTTAAAATTATTTGATAAAGCTGAAATTATTAATATTGAAGAATTTTAATTTATATTTGTTGTACCTGCAGAAACAATAAATTTTGATGCTTGTTCAAAAGTAACATCTAGATATATCAAATCTTTTTTTGGAACCATTAGTAGAAAACCACTAGTGGGATTTGGTGTTGTTGGAACAAATACATTAATAATTTCCTCTTTAATAGAGTCTTTAATTATACCTTGATTTTCTTTAGTTGCAAAACCAACTGCCCAAATACCTTTTCTTGGATATTCTAACAGAACTACACTTTTTTGATCATTATCTGTTTTTGTAAATGTTTCTGTCATCTGTCCAATTGCTGAGTAAATAGTTCTCAAAATTGGTATTTTTTTTAAAATTTTATTTATTAACTCAAAAAATTTTTTTCCTAAAAATGAAAGGGATATCCAACCTATTAATGTTATAAAAATGACTGCAACTATTATTTCTAAGCCAGGGATATTAAATGGTAAGTAGTTATTCGGATTTAATTCTTTCGGGATGATTAATCCAGAAATTCTAACTAAGAATAAAGTTAGATATAAAGTTATTCCTATAGGTATTAAAACAACAATTCCTGCTATGAAATTATTTCTCAATCTTGAAAAAAGTGACTTTTTTAAATTTTTTTTTTCCATTTTTAAGAATAACTTGAGTAAATTATAAAAACTATAATTAAGATAAAAATTGCAATTAATAATTTATTATTTAAAATCATAATTTATAAAATGTATAACATAAACAGAAGAAAATTTCTTGGCTTATTTGGTTGTGGTTGTTGCTCGGTATTGCTTCCCTCTTGCACCACTGTTCCAATTACAGAAAGAAAACAATTAAGTATTATCTCTGAGGCAAGAATCAATAATCAAATGGCTGCAGTTTATGAAAAATTTAAAAACAAATCCAAACTCATTACTGATGGACCTAGATTAGAAGAAGTTGTCACAGTTGGAAAAAAAATGGAGAAAGCTGTAAGATTGTTTTTTGAAAATCAAAACAAAAAAGATCCAACTACTAATTTTGAATGGGAATATATACTTGTAGATGATGATAAAATGGTAAATGCATGGTGTATGCCTGGTGGTAAAATAGCTGTTTTTACTGGCTTGCTTAAAGTAACAAAAAACATTGATGCACTATCTATAGTAATGGGCCATGAAATAGCTCATGCAGTAGCCCGTCATTCTATTGAAAGAGCTAGTCAAGCACTAACTGTGAATTTAGGTACGTCGGTTGCAGATATTTTTTTAGGTGGTGTAATCAATAGAACTCGAAATACGATAGGTAAAAATACTGGATTAGACATTTTTAAAATAGGTATAATGAATCCATTTGGAAGAAAACAAGAGTCTGAAGCAGATTATTTAGGTTTAATTTTTTCATCATTGTCAGGATACAACATAAAAGAGTCTGTAAATTTTTGGAAAAGAATGTCAGACAATACAAAGGGTAAAGAAATTCCTGTTTTTTTGAGCACTCACCCAAGTAGTAAAAAAAGAATTGAAAATTTAAAAGGTTGGATTAACGAAGTAATAATTAAGTACCCACCAATAAATGTGTAGTTATTGGTGAGCCCTGATGGACTCGAACCATCGACACCCTCCTTAAAAGGGAGGTGCTCTACCAACTGAGCTAAGGGCCCTTAGAGAAGCTCTTTTATATACTTCTAAACAAAAATTCAAATAATTAATTAAAGAAATTGAAGTATTTTTTATAAAAATTCTGAAACGTTCCATCCATTATATTTTTTCTTATTTCCCGCATAAATTGTTGATAAAAGTAGATATTATTTAAAGAAATTAACATTGAAGCTAAAATTTCGTCAGATTTAATTAAATGATGCAAATAACTTTTTGAATATTTATTTAAATCTCTAATGTCGCAGTTCGCCTCTAAAGGAGAATTATCATTCTTAAATTTTGAATTTTTAAGATTTAGCTTTCCCTCCCAAGTAAAGGCTAAGCCGGTTCTACCTGATCTTGTTGGTAGTACACAGTCAAACATATCAATACCTTGTTTAACTGCACCTAGAATATCAGAAGGAGTGCCAACGCCCATTAAGTACCTTGGTTTATTTTTTGGAAGATAATCAGTAGTATCATTTAAAATTTCTAACATATCGTCTTGATTTTCACCAACAGCTAAACCGCCCATTGCATATCCATCAAATCCTATGTCAATTAGTTTACTTATACTTTCTATTCTAAGATCTTTATATAAGCCACCTTGAGCAATACCAAATAATGCTTTTGATTTTTTATTACCGAATTCAATTTTACTTCTTTTTGCCCATTCAGTAGAAGTGTTAATTGCTTTTGACAGGATAGTTTTATCAGATGTCAATTTTGGACACTCATCTAAAACCATAATTATGTCAGAATTAATAGATTTTTGAACCTGTATACTTTTTTCAGGACTTAAAATAATTTTTTTTCCATCTATGTGTGATTTAAATATTGCACCAATTTTTCTATCTATTTTATTGAAATTTGACAAAGACATAATCTGATAACCTCCTGAGTCTGTTAATATAGGTTTTTGCCAATTCATGAAATTGTGTAAACCTTCAAATTTTTCAAGAATTTCAATTCCTGGTCTTAAAAGTAAATGATAAGTATTTCCTAAAATTATACTCGTATTTGTTTTTAAAATATCATCAGTAAAGACTCCCTTTACAGTTCCTTGAGTTCCGACTGGCATAAAAACGGGAGTTTCTATTTGTCCTCTATGGGTATAAATTTTGCCAATTCTTGCTTTATCATCTTGAGCTATTAACTCAAACGAAAATTCTTTCTCAGACATTAAAATTATTTTGATTTTAATGATATTATTTTATCAGGATTAGGTACTGCACCAGAATTTGGATCACCACGCTTAATCATATCAACAAATTCCATGCCTTTAATAACTTTACCAAAAACTGAGTACTGTCTATCGAGATGTGGTGCTGACTCAAAACAAATAAAAAACTGACTATTTGCACTATCTGGATCTGAAGATCTTGCTGCTGATAAAACACCTCTGGTATGTGCTAGATCTGAAAACTCTGCTTTTAAATTTGGAAGATCAGATCCACCTGTACCGGCTAAAGATAAGTTGAAATTTGGAGAATTAGAATTGCCGAATTTTACATCCCCTGTTTGCGCCATAAATCCATCTATCACTCTATGAAAAACAACACCATCATATTTTTGATTATTTGCAAGCTCTTTAAATCTTTTAACATGGTTAGGTGCTTTATCGGGAAATAATTCTATTTCGACTTCACCATAACTTAATTTTAATATCATTATTTCAGAGGCCATAATCTTATTATTTATTAAAATAAAAAAAAAAAATAAATAAAGAATTTTTTTCATTAATATTTTCTTTTTAACATATTAACAGTATATCTTGTCACAAATCTATCTATATTTCCGCCAAGCGCTGCTATTTCTTTAACAAATTTAGATGAAATAATTTGATTTTCAACATCAGACATTAAAAACATAGTTTCAACTTTAGTGTTTAGCTTTTTATTCATACCAGCTAATTGAAATTCATATTCAAAATCTGACACTGCTCTTAGTCCTCGTATTATCACTGAAGCATTATATTTTCTACATAAATTAATTGTCAAGTTACTAAATGATATTATCTTTATTTTTTTTTTTTCTAATTTAAGATCTTTAAAAAGAGAATTGTTTATAATATCAACTCTTTCTTCTATAGAAAAAAAATAATTCTTATCTGTGTTATTTGTTGTGGCTACAATTATTCTATCAAATATCTTAAGAGATTTTTTAATAACATCAATATGACCATATGTAATCGGGTCAAAGGTACCAGGGTAAACAGCAGTCTTCATCTATCTTATATTGTCCTCAATTTTTATTACAGAAACCACTTTCTCTATTCCAGTCAATTTTTTGATTCTAACACCTTGAGTATTTCTTCCAGCAATTCTAATTTCTTTCACTGCGCATCTCATAATACTTCCTTTATCTGTAGACAATAATATTTCATCTTCTTCATTAACTACTAATGACGAAGCAATATTTCCATTTCTTTCAGAATTTATTATTCCAATTATTCCTTTTCCACCACGATTTGTTACTCTGTAATCTAAGTAAGAAGTTCTTTTGCCATAGCCATTTTCAGTTACTGATAAAATAAATTTATTTAAACCTTTTTTTATTTTTTGATCTTTATTAATTGTTTTAGACTCAATTTTCGAATTGTCTAAAATTGAAAGCGATATCACATTATCTTTATCGTTAAGTTTAATTCCTTTAATACCCTTTGAAGATCTTCCTTTAAATAATCTTAGTTTCTTGGATTTAAATCTTATACACTTTCCAAATTGAGTGCTTAACAAGATATCTTGGTCATCACTACAAATTTTAACACCAACAATTCTGTCATCCTGGTCCAATTTCATTGCAATTTTTCCACTATTATTAATATTAATAAAGTCTTCTAAAGAATTTTTTCTCACGTTTCCTTTTGATGTAGCAAAAATTACCATTAAATTTTTCCACTCAGTTTCATCCTCAGGTAAAGGCATAATTGAGCTGATAGAATGATGACTTTTTAAAGGTAGAATATTGAAAATGGATTTTCCTTTTGATGCCGCTGTTCCCTCTGGAATTTTATGGGCTTTTATTTTATAAACTAATCCCTGTGTTGAAAAAAATAAAACTGGTGTATGAGTATTAGCTGTAAATATTTGTACTACAAAATCGTCCTCTCTTGTAGAAATACCGGTTTTCCCTTTTCCGCCTCTTTTTTGAGATTTAAGTGAACTTAATGGACCTCTTTTTATATATCCTTGATTAGTTATATTAATAACTACTGATTCTTTCTGAATAGTCTCCTCAATATTATAGTTAATGACTGCATCAATAATTTTAGTTTTTCTAGGAGATGCAAATTTGTCTTTAATTTTAGTTAATTCATCTGTTATTAAATTATACAATTCTTTTTTAGAATTTATAATTTTATTAAAATCACTAATTAATTTAACTAAATTTGAAATTTCTAGTTCAATCTCTCTTATTCCATAGGCGGTAAGTTTTTGTAATCTTAGATCTAGAATGGCATTTACCTGATCATTAGATAATTGGTAGCTTGTTATATTTTTTTTCTTTTCAATTTGCATAATCATTTTAGTACTTTTTTTAATTTTCCATTTTTTTAATAAAAGATTCTTTTTAGCTATATTAGTGTCTTTTGAATTTTTAATTATTTTAATAATCTCATCAATATTCTCAACAGCAGTCGCTAAACCAATTAGTATATGTGCGCGTTCCTCTGCTTTCTTTAGATCATGCTTTACTCTTTTAATAACGGTGCTCTCTCTAAATTTTAAAAATTCAGAAATAAATTCTTTTAAATTAAGAATTTTTGGTTTGTTGTCTACTATTGCTAAAGTATTGAATCCAAATGAACTTTCAATATTTGTTAATTTATATAACTGTCTACGTACAGTTTCTGGTTCCACACTTTTTCTTAATTCGATAACCACTCTAATGCCTTCTCTATTTGACTCATCTCTTAAATCTCGTATACCTTCAATTTTTTTATCTCTTACTAGTTGAGCAATTTTTTCAATTAATAATGATTTATTTATTTGATATGGAATTGACTTGATTATTAAAATTTCGCGACCACTTTTTTTTTCTTCGAATTCAATTTCGCCTCTTATCTTAAATGAGCCTCTCCCCTTATTATAACCTTGTTTAAGTATATCTTTTCCAATAATAACGCCTCCGGTAGGAAAATCCGGTCCAGGTAAATATTTCATTAATTGGGCTATAGTAATTTCTTTATTATTTATTAATGCTATTGTTGCATCAATCACCTCACCAAGATTATGTGGAGGAATACTTGTTGCCATACCGACAGCTATTCCACCCGCACCATTGACTAAAATATTAGGATACTGAGATGGAAGTACTTCAGGTTCTTTTTCCGTCTCGTCATAATTGCTTCTGAAATTTACAGTATTTTTCTCTAAATCCTCAGTTAAATATTCAGCTATTCTTCCTAATTTAGTCTCGGTATATCTCATGGCTGCAGGTGGATCACCATCAATTGAACCAAAATTACCCTGACCGCTAATAAGTGGAACGCTCATTGAGAAATCTTGCACTAATCTTACTAACGCATCATAAACAGACTGATCACCATGAGGATGATATTTACCAATTACATCACCAACAATCCTTGCTGATTTTCTAAACGGTTTAGACCAATCGTAACCACCTTTATACATGGCATAAATAATTCTTCTATGAACAGGTTTCAAACCATCTCTTACATCAGGTAAGGCCCTGCTAACAATTACACTCATTGCATAAGACAAATATGATGAACTCATTTCATCTTGAACAAAAATAGGTTTAAATAAATTATTTTTTTCTTGAGTATTTTTTTCCATGAGTCTTAAAAGGGAATTTCATCATCTAAATCAGAATTATCTTGATTTAAATTATCATTTGGAAGAGTGCTTTTATTTTCTGAAACTAAATTGGAATTAGAAGAATTTCCTTTACTATCTAGCATAGTTAAACTTGAGTTATAACCTTGTAAAACTACCTCTGTTGAATATTTATCTTGTCCAGTAGCCTCGTCTTTCCATTTTCTTGTGCTTAATTGACCTTCAACATATACATTTGCACCTTTTTTTAAATATTGCTGAACAACATTTACAAGACCTTCATTAAATATTACAACTCTGTGCCACTCAGTTTTTTCTTTTTTTTCACCACTTGACTTATCTTTCCAAGATTGACTTGTAGCGATACTTAGTCTTGCAACACTTTTGCCATTCACCATTTGTTTGATTTCTGGATCTGCGCCCAAACGACCTATTAATTGCACTTTATTTAAACTTCCAGCCATAATATTTTGAGTATATTTTGATATTTTTACTGTTTAAATTAAGGCTTTTATATCATATTTAAAGTTTAAATATAAGATGATTATTATTTGGTAGAAAAAAAATGTTGAAAAAAATCGTTGTAAAAGGCGCAAAAGAGCACAACTTAAAAAATGTTTCTCTAGAAATTCCAAAAGAGAAATTAGTTGTTATAACTGGTTTATCAGGATCAGGAAAATCCTCTTTAGCCTTTGATACTATTTATGCTGAAGGTCAAAGAAGGTATGTAGAAAGTTTATCATCTTATGCAAGGCAATTCTTAGATAAAATGAAAAAACCAAATGTAGATTTTATTGAAGGATTAAGTCCAGCAATTTCAATTGAACAAAAAAATACATCAAAAAATCCAAGATCAACTGTGGCAACAGTAACTGAAATATACGATTATATGAGAGTTTTATTTGCTAGGGTCGGTACACCTTATTCGCCTTTCACAGGAAAACCAATTAGATCACAATCAATTAGTGAAATGGTAGATAAAATAAAAAAACTTCCAAAAAATAGTACAATATTTCTTTTGTCTCCTATAGTGAGAGGCAGGAAGGGTGAGTATAAAAAAGAAGTTTTAAATTTTAAAAAAAGGGGTTTTTCAAAAATTAAAGTTGATGGAAAATATTTAGCAATAGACGATTTTCCTGATTTAAATAAAAAAATAAAGCATGATATTTCTATAATAGTTGACAGAATAATATTAAATTCAAATTTAGGTAACCGATTAGCTGATAGTGTTGAAACAGCATTAAATCTTTCTGACGGATTACTTATAATTGAGTATGAAAACGAAACCCTTCCAAAAAAATTTAGAAAAAAAGAAACAATCACTTTCTCCTCAAAATTTTCATGCCCAGAAAGCGGTTTCACTATAGAAGAAATTGAACCAAGACTATTTTCATTTAATTCTCCTTATGGGGCATGTGAAGAATGTGAAGGAATAGGACATAATCTTAATGTTGATCCAAATCTAGTAGTTTCAGACCCCAAAAAAAGCCTGCAAGATGGTGCAGTAGAACCATGGGCTAAGTCAACATCTTTATATTATGCTCAGACATTAGCTTCTATTGCTAAACACTATAAAATATCTTTAGTAGAACCTTGGAAAAAAATTCCAAAGAAAATTCAAGATATTATTCTTTATGGTTCAGATGAAGAGGAGATTAAATTTTCTTATGATGATGGATATGAGTCTTACACAACAAAAAAAGCTTTCGAAGGAGTCATTAATAACTTAGAAAGGCGTTATCTCGAAACTGATAGTGAATGGAAAAGAGAAGAAATTTCACAGTATCAGAGCGAAACAGATTGCGAAAAATGTAAAGGCCTTAGATTAAAAGATGAGGCTCTATGTGTAAAAATAAATGATCTTAATATAAGTGAAGTTACCGAGAAGTCCATTGATCAAGCTCAAAAATGGTTTACTGAATTAAATACTTATTTAAGCGATAAACAAAATAAGATAGCACAGCATATTCTAAAAGAAATTAATGAAAGACTTAATTTTCTTCTAAATGTCGGTTTAAACTATCTCACTCTTTCAAGAGAGTCTGGAACATTATCAGGAGGTGAAGCACAAAGAATTAGGCTTGCCTCCCAAATTGGATCAGGCTTAACTGGTGTATTATATGTGCTAGATGAACCTTCTATAGGATTACATCAAAGAGATAATAAAAAGTTAATAGCAGCTCTAAAAAAATTGAGGGATTTAGGAAATACAGTGATTGTAGTTGAACACGATATTGAAACAATGGAAAATTCAGATCATATAATTGATATTGGACCTGAGGCAGGATTAAAAGGAGGTCAAATAGTTGCAGAGGGTGAAGTAAAAGAAATTATAAAAAATCAAGATAGTATTACTGGTAACTATTTATCAGGAAAAAAATTTATTTCTATTCCAAAAAAAAGACGGTCTGCAAAAAATGGAAGATTTATTGAAATTAGTGGCGCCAGTGGAAATAACTTAAAAAAAGTAAATTTAAAAATACCAGTCGGAACTTTTACTTGTGTTACCGGAGTTTCAGGTAGTGGTAAATCTACCTTAATTCTTCATACGCTTTATAACGCTTTTAATCTTATGTTAAATAAAAATAAAAGTAGAAAAGTACCTAAAGCATTTACAGGATTTAAGGGTACTGAATTAATTGATAAAATTATAGATATAGATCAATCACCAATTGGGAGAACACCAAGATCAAATCCAGCTACCTATACTGGTGCTTTTGGACCCATCAGAGAATGGTTCGCAGGATTACCAGAGTCAAAAGCTCGTGGCTACAAAGTCGGTAGATATTCATTCAATGTTAAAGGTGGAAGATGTGAAACATGCGAAGGTGATGGAGTTTTAACGTACGAGATGCATTTTCTTCCAGATGTTTTTATACCTTGCGATACATGTAAAGGAGCAAGATATAATCGAGAAACACTAGAGATACGATTTAAAGGAAAAAATATTGCAGATATACTTGATATGACTGTAGATGAAGGCTGTGATTTTTTTGAAAATATTCAGAATATACGATCTAAATTAATTACGCTCAAACATGTCGGTCTTGGATATATGAAAATCGGTCAACAAGCTACAACACTTTCAGGAGGAGAAGCCCAAAGAATAAAGTTGGCTAAAGAATTGTCAAAAAGACCTACTGGTAGGACGCTATATATTTTAGATGAACCAACTACTGGTCTTCATTCACATGATATAAAAAAATTATTAGAAATTTTGCAAGCTTTTGCGAATACTGGAAATACGGTTGTGGTAATTGAACACAATTTAGATGTAATTAAAACTGCTGATCATATAATCGACATGGGTCCTGAAGGTGGTATTAATGGAGGAAAAATTATTGCTGAGGGCACACCAGAGAGAGTTTCTAACATTAAAGGAAGTTATACTGGTAAATTTATAAGAGAAATTTTAGGTGGTAGTTCCATGAAAAAGACTGCTTAAAGTAATAATTTATGTTATAAAAGAATCATGACATCAATATTACAATCACTTTCAAAAACTGTTCATTTATCTTTAGGAATTGCGATTTTACTTCTCGTGGGTCTGCATTTTTTTGGAGACGGATTTGTACTTGATAGGTATTTTTTTAGCTGGTTCTTTAGATATTTACATGTCTTAACAGGAATAATGTGGATTGGTCTTTTATGGTACTTTAATTTCGTCCAAATTCCATCAATGCCTAATATTCCAGATGAGCAGAAACCTGCAATAGGTAAGGTAATTGCACCAAAGGCTTTATTTTGGTTTAGATGGGCTGCCCTGGGAACTATAATCACAGGATTAATTGTTTCGTACCTTCAAGGATACGTTCATCAAGCGATGATTTTAGGAATAGGTAGCGGTGATCCAAAAACAACAGCCATAGGAATAGGAATGTGGTTAGGAATAATTATGGCTTATAATGTTTGGTTTGTAATTTGGCCAAATCAAAAAAAAGCATTAGGCATGATTGAATGTGCTCCAGAAGAAAAAACTAAATCAGCTAAAACGGCAATGCTTTTTTCAAGAATAAATACTTTATTATCTTTTCCTATGTTGCTATCGATGGTAGCAGCTCAAAATCTTTATTAATTAAGGAACAATTTTTTCTTCATCTTTTTCTAAAGTTTTAAAGCTTACCTTAAAAAATTTAAGGATTGGAGATGCTACAAATATTGATGAATAAGTTCCAATAAGAACTCCAAGAATCATTGCAAAAGAAAAACCTCTTAATATTTCGCCACCTAAAATATAAATTGATATTAATGCCAGTAAAGTTGTTACCGAAGTAATTATTGTTCTGGAAAGCGTCTCGTTTATCGATAAATTTGCAACATCACTAATACTAATCTTTGTATATTTAAATAAATTTTCTCTAATTCTATCGTATATGACGACTGTATCATTCATTGAGTAACCAACTATTGTTAATACAGCTGCTATTATAGATAAATTAATTTCTAAAGATAAAAATGAAAAAATTCCTAAAGTGATAACCACATCATGAAAAAGAGCAACAATTGAGCCAACACTAAATTGCCACTCAAATCTTACCCAAATATAAAAGAGCATAGCGGCAAGAGCTAGAGAAATAGCAATTATTGAAGACTCTAATAGTTCAGAACTTACTTTGGGGCCAACGTTTTCCACTCTTCTAAAATCAACTTCTGCATTAAGACTATCGGTTAGTTTTTTTTTTATATTTGGTATAAGATCACTATTATTTTCATTTTTTTGTTCAACCTTAATTAAAAAATCACCTTTTTTACCAAATTTTTTTACATTAATGTCACCTAAATTCATCGTATTCAAGGAGTCTCTTATCAAAGAGGCATTAATTGTTTTTTCACTTCTCAGCTCTATTAAGGTTCCACCTTTAAAATCAATACCATAATTTAAACCTTTAAAAAAAATAAATAATATACTCAAAACAAAAAATATTATTGAAAAAATATTTGCCTTTTTAAATTTTGTAACAAAATCGATATCTTTAAACATTAAATCTTTACCTCTTTAGAATTCTTTCTTAAAATAATTATTGATGTTAAATGTCTTGCTACAAAATAAGCAGTAAATAGTGTCGTAATAATTCCAATTGCTAAAGTAATAGCAAAACCTTTAACCGGACCTGAGCCAAAGAAAAATAAAATAACTGCTGCTATTAAAGTAGTTATATTCGCATCTAGAACAGTAATTTTTGCTTTTGAATAACCTGTGTCAAAAGCATGTATGATAGATTTCTCGGTTTTTAGTTCCTCTTTTATTCTTTCAAATATTAAAACATTAGCATCAACCGCCATACCAACAGTCAAAATTATTCCTGCTATTCCAGGCAATGTCAAAGTTGCCTCTAAAATTGTTAAAACACCAACCAACATTAATAAGTTTCCAATTAGTGCTATATTCGCAATTAGTCCAAATATTTTATATTTGTAGAACATAAATAAAATAACAAAGATAAATCCTACTATAAGAGATGTAACACCAGACTTTATAGAGTCTTCTCCTAAATCTGGACCTACAGTTCTTTCTTCAACAACATCGAGCGGAGTTGGCAAGGCTCCAGATCTCAGTAATAAGGCTAAATCAGTCGCTTCTTGGAATGTAAAATTCCCTGAAATTATACCGCTGCCTGATGTAATTGGTTCATTTATATTTGGAGCACTTATTATTTTTCCATCTAATACAATGGCTAATCTTTTTCCAACATTATCAGTAGTAGTTCTGCCAAATTTTTGAGCACCTAGTCTATCTAAAGTAAAAGAAACTGCAGGTTCATTTTGTTGATTTTGAATGCTAGGTTGTGCATCAATCAAATTTTCACCACTCATTATTATTCTCTTACTTATTTTAAGTGACTCGCCATTTTCTGAAATTAGATTTTCAACGCCAAATTCAGAATTATCACTCACTAGTCTAAAGTTTAATTGAGCAGTTTTTCCTAAAAGTTTTTTTACCCTTTCTGGGTCTTTAAGACCTGGTAATTCAACTAAAATTCTTTTTTCACCCCTCTGTAAAATAGTTGGCTCTTTAGTTCCTGTGTCATCAATTCTACGTCTAACTATTTCAATTGATTGTTTTAAAGCAGCATTGTTAATTGACAATAAACCATATTTAGAAAACAAAATCTCAATATTTTTGTCATTTAGCTCTTTGTAATCAAGTTCAAAAGACCTATATGTTTCTATATAAGGATTTAAAAAATTATCTTTTTTTGAAAAAAAAAGTAATTTAAATTTATCTAAATCATTTACCTTTAAAGTAAAAGATTTTTTCTTTAAATTGAAGTTACTATATTCCAGATTATTTTCTCTTAACAATTTTTTAATTGGAATTATTTTTGATTGTATTTTTTCCTCAATAAGTGAATCTGAATTAATTTCTAGTAAAAGATATGACCCACCTTGTAGGTCAAGACCTAAATTTACCTTTTTATTAATTATTAAATTATCTTTTGATTGAAAGTTTAAGATAGAAAAAATTGATATAATAAAAAAAATTAAATAAATTAAAATAATATTTATTTTTGAAAAATTTAACACAAAAAAGAACTATTTCTTTGCTTCTTCTTTTTTAAGTAAACCTGTTATAGTTGATCTTATAATTTGAACTTTTGTACTTTCTCCGATTGTTACTTCAATACGATCATCTTCCATAACTCGGTCCACTACACCAATTATCCCACCTGACGTGATTACTTCATCGCCCCTTTTTAACGCCTCAACCATAGCTTTGTGGTCTTTTACTCTTTTTTGTTGAGGTCTAATCAGAAAAAAGTAAAAAATTACAAATATTAAAATTAGAGGAATAAATTGCGCTAATCCTTGTCCACTCATGAAGAGACAATTATAATAAATGTATTAAATTAACAAGTTAAATTTTATTAAATTTTGTCCAAATTATTCATATATTTTTTTAAAACATTTGGAATTGTAACTGAACCATCCTCATTTTGATAATTTTCAATTAAAGCCACTATTAATCTACCAACGGCCAAACCAGAGCCATTTAAAGTACTAACAAACTCATTTCCTTTATTTGATTTAAATTTAGTACCCATTCTTCTTGCTTGAAAAGATCCACAAGAAGAACAGCTTGAAATTTCTCTATAGGTATTTTCAGATGGAAGCCATACTTCTAAATCGTAAGTTTTCTCAGCACTAAAACCCATGTCTCCAGTG
>MDTA01063064.1_pt1 | contig 13634 bp, 8 predicted proteins | sample 811151 | NCBI WGS metagenome assembly MDTA01 (sample SAMN05326648, study PRJNA326480) | marine metagenome | isolation source: seawater | place: Indian Ocean: South | collected 2010 | reverse complement strand
TGTTTTACCGTATAATTAAATTTTAAATAGGATCAGAGTAATGCCCGACACAGTAGAGAAAAAACCAGAAGTTTCATTAAAGAGTCTTATGACTCCAAGTAAGACAGTAGCCATAGAGTTTCCACGCTTCAAAAACATGACAGTGGATTTATGCTACTTAGCAAGAGAAGAACTCGTTAAACTTCGTAAGAAGTGTATGAGTACAAAATGGGATAAAAAATCACATCAACCTATTGAAGAATTTGATGATGAAAAGTTTATTGTAGAGTATTGTAAAGCAGTAATTAAAGGGTGGAAAGGTTTAAAATATTCATACCTAGAAGAGCTTCTTTTGGTGGATATAAGCGGCCTTAACCCAGAAGACTGTTTGCCTTATACTCAGGACAATGCGGAATTGTTGATGAAAAATGCCAACGATTTTGATACTTGGGTTACAGAAACAGTAGGTGACCTTGAAAATTTTACGAAAAACAAGTAGACAAAATAAGAAGTCTACTTGATCGATTTTTTCAAGAGTCTCGTCAAAAGATAGACAAAGAGAAGTATCTTCGTCTATGCGAACAACTAGGGCAAGAACCTGATCCAGAAAAGATGCCGCTTGAAATCTCTGTTTTCCCAGAGGAAGTTCAAGTGGCATTTTTTATGTTTAATTTATTATCAGATAGCTTTGAAGGAATGTCTGGTACTTATATGGGAAAAGATTGGACACATTGCCCCCATCTATTTGAAGTGTTCGAAGTAGAGGATAAAAAAACTACTATAATATTTATGAAGATTATAGAAAGTATAATAATGAAGCAAGCATTTGAAGAACAAGAGCGAAAGAGACAAGCAGACGAACGTAAGAGACAGCAATCAAGCGGCAAAACATATGCCCATAATATAAGAGGATAATGGCCAAGAAAAATCAAGTTTTTATAGATATAGTAGTCGACGATAAAGGCACGACAAAACGTGTTGCTGTCGATGCAAAAAAGCTAGGTGTTGAACTTGACAAAGCTGGTGTAGCTACTGATAAAGCTACAAAAGGCACAGATAAGCTAGGTAAATCAAATAAAGACTTAGACAGAAATATGCGGGGAACCGCAAAAATGACGTCTAACAGCACAAAAGAATTCTCAAAAATGCAGCAAGGCATGGGAGGTCTTGTAGGTGCTTACGCTACTCTTGCCGCTCAGGTATTTGCAGTTTCTGCGGCTTTTCAATTTTTACAAGTTGCGAGTGACTTCCGAAACCTTATAGCGGGACAGGAGGCTCTTGGTGCTACAACAGGTGTTGCTTTTAAAACAATCACAAGTAGTATTATCGAAGCAACTGACGCACAAATACAATATGGAGAAGCAGCAAGAGCTGCAGCGATCGGTACAGCTGCAGGCTTGTCCCCAAGTCAGTTAACAGACTTAGGAACAGCTGCAAAAAATGCCTCTTTTGCATTAGGCCGAGATTTAACAGATTCTTTTAATCGTCTCGTTCGAGGTGTGACAAAAGCAGAGCCAGAACTTTTAGACGAACTCGGTATTATTCTTCGATTAGAGACTGCTACAGCTAAATATGGGGCAAGCATAGGAAAGACGAAAGACGAACTAAATGCCTTTGAGAGAACTCAGGCGGTTACAAATGACGTTCTAGAGCAGGCGGAGCGTAAGTTTGGCGCAATAGAAGCACTTATGGATCCGAATGCTGCTGCTCTAAATCAATTCACAAAATCCTTTGATGATCTTATAAAAAGTTTTCAAGTAGGACTTATAGAAACTATGATTCCTGCTCTTAATTTTCTTGCTAAAAATACTGCTGCTCTTACAGCCGCTTTAGCTCTTTTTGCCCTGCCAATACTAAAAGCAATACTTCCTAGTATGAAAAAGTGGAAGGAGTCTTCTATAGAGGCAGCGGACGAAGCGAAGAGGCTTACTAAGAATTATGGAGAAGAGCTTGATAAACAAACAGCAATGTTGGAAGACAATTTAAAGAGACGACAGGACGCATCTAAAAAAGCCACAGAGAAAGCTCAGAGCACAGCGAAGAAACAAGGAACCCAGATTAAATCAGGTAGTGGTATGGAGTTCTTAACGAGCAAAGATAGAGGAAACCAAGGAGCAGCAGCAAGAATATTAAGTGCTGCTAGAAAGCAGATGGATCAGCACGGAAAGATAACAACGGGTGCTCTTAAAGACTATGACGAAAAGCAGCTTCGTAACATGGAAAAAAGCTATGAAAAAAGAGTGGGTGTAGCGAGAACATCGAATAATAAGATTAGAACTGGTTTTCAAACTCTGATGATACAAAAGAAACGATTGACTTTAGGTTTCGGAGCCGTGTGGCAGACAACCATGACTAAGATGGCGGGAGCTGCTGCTTTTGCTGCGGGTGCAATAAATGCAGCTTTTGCTTTGGCAGGTATAATCGGAGTAGTAACTTTAATTATTGCAGCAGGAAAAGCTGTTTATGACTTTTTCTTTCCTTTAACAGAAGAAGTAAAAGCTCAAAGAGCAGAAGTAGAAAGCTTAACGGGTAAATACAGAGGGTTGAACGAAGAGTTAGAAAGATCAGCGTTCGCAAGAAGAACTCTACTCGGAGGTACAGACATAACTTCGAATCGGGGACAAGCATTACAAAGCATAGACGTAGATAAATTCACCAAAGATATGAAATTTTTGAAAGAAGCACAGAAAGAAGGGATAAAAGGAAATAAAGATCTTGCGGCTTCTGTAGGGGGGATAGAAAACCGCCTAATAGAGATAAATCCTGAGTTTAAAGGCCTTATTGAAACATTTAAAAAGGGCGGCAAGGCTGGTGACGAAGCCGGGCAAAAAATGAGAAAACTAGCCAATGATATGATACAGTTGGGGCAAGAAGTGGATAATTTGCCTAAGTTATTTACTGAACTCGATAAACAGTTTGCAGCTCTTACACAGAGTTCAGTAAAGTTAAGTCCTATACAGAACTATCTTAAGGCTTCTGAAGCAGTCGTTGCTAATCTTGATATGCAAGTTATAGTAAATAAAAAGGTTCAGGAAGAACAACAAGCAACAATAGACGCCGCAATAGCTGCAAATGATAAACAAAAAGAGATGGATGAAGCAGCCATAGAGAGAGCGGGAGAACTCTTCAAGACAAAGTTTAGAAATGCAAATTTTGAAGATAAGCAGCGAATGCGAAGAAACATAAGCGGCACAAGGGACCTTGAAGGCACTGTTTCTCCTAAAGAGCTAAAAGATATGGAGAAAGCTAAAAAGCTTTCTGTAGAGCAAGCAAAACGATTTGATGAGTTTCTAAGTATAGAAAAGAAACGACAAGCGCTAATAGCACCTTTTGAAGAAAAGAGACTTAAGAGAGCCGAAGCTCTTGGAGTGTTGCAAGATAAGGCTACAAAAAGCATGAACTTGGGTATAACAATTCAAGGTCGAATCGCAAACTTAGACACTAAAAGACTAGCAAATGCAAATAAGTTCGAAAAAGCTGAACAAGCAAGAGCAGCAGCACAGCTAGCCTTTAATACTGCTGTAAAGGACGCAAAGCTTACTGACGAAGAGGCACTTGTCACAAATAATGCAAAAGTTAAAAAACAAAGGGAAGAGCTACAACTAGCGAATAAAATATTTGATACTGCAGAAAGGCAAAACGTACTTGATGGAATTGCTGTAGATATGCAAGAAAGAAAGTTACAGTTTGAAAAAGATATTCTTGATGAAAAATTAAAGCAATTAGAGGTAGACAGAAAGGTAGCACAACTACGAAGAGAGCAAAAGCTGGGAGAAGCTATCGGAGGTGAAGGCTTTGGTACCGCTTCAGAAAGGAGAGATAGAAGAATAGAACTCGCAGAAGCCGTAACAGAGCAACAAAGACTTGCAGTACAAAAAGCCCAAAAGGCCTTTGATGATGAATATGCTAATAGGTTTTATGCCGAAATGGCACAGAATCCAGACATGGGCATGCGCGAATTCCTAAATATGACAGGAGCCATAGAAAACGAGATGGTAGCACAAGATTTCGCAGGGCTAAATCAGGAAAAAGAAAAGTTAAAAGATTTAGAGTTAGAAGAAAGGCTTGCGAAGTCAACTGCAGCAATACAAGTAAAGAAGCTGAATGACGAAATGGAGGCAGCAGGATTTAGAGCAGAGGGCGTTGAACTCACAAAGAGACAAAAATTTGTAGAAGAGCAAGTTGTACAAGCAAAAATCAATGGACTCGCAAAAGACCAAGACGCTTTAGACCTTATAAGAGCTAAGGCAGGAGCCACTTTTGACTTAAAAGAACAAGAAGCAAGAAGGCAGGGTATCGCAGACAAGATACGAGAAAGCATGGAAGGAGCTTTCGGAGCACTTATAGATGGGTCAAAGAGTGCAAAACAGGCTTTTGCAGACATGGCAAAAGGAATACTTAAGCATCTCGCAAAAATTGTAGCAGAAATGTTAGTGGCAAAAATACTTTCAACTTCTATCTTTGGAGGGCTTTTTGGAGATGGAGGCGTTACTACAACGGCTGCAAAAGGAGCAATGACTCCAAAGAAACAGTACGCGGGCGGGGGCTATACTTCACCTTTGCGAAATTACAGCCGTGGTGGAATGGCAAGAGGCCCACAGCAAGGGTACAATGCAGTTCTTCATGGAAACGAAGCTGTAGTACCTCTTCCTGATAATCGTCATATTCCTGTAGAGTTAAGTGGAGGAATGGGACAGCAGAATAATGTTACTGTAAATGTAAATATGGACGGACAAGGCGGATCACAAACTTCTAGTCAGTCCAGCGGACCAAATGCTGAAAGAATGGGCTCTTTAATTGCAAAAGCAGTACAAGATGAATTACAAAATCAAAAACGTTCGGGCGGAATACTTAGTCCCTATGGAGCAGCATAATGGCTATTGGGTTTACAGTCACAAACATAACAGACAAGAAAGTTATACCTGATAAGACACTTACTCGTCAACAGACTCCTCGTGTGCGTACTCAGAAGTTTGGAGACGGGTACGAGCAAAGACTGGCCGAAGGCATAAATAACATAGTCGATAATTTTAGCTTGAGTTTTGTAAACAGAGCAAAAGCAGAGGCAGACGATATACTTGCTTTCTTTGAGACAAAAGCAGGAGTAACTGCCTTTGATTTTACCTATCCAGATACAAATTCTACTTCAACAACTACGTCTGTTCTTTCTTCGGGGCCAACCAGCAGTCTAAGTCTAGCAATTACTTCTGCAAACCTTGACATTTCTGTAGGGTCAACAGTTACAGGAACAGAGGTTGATGGAACCCCAAAAGTTACAGAAAATCAAGCTCCAAATGCATCTATAATTGTTGATACGGCTCAAACAATTAGTAATGGTGTCACTCTAACTTTCACAAACCCAAATGAGAGAACAGTAAAAGTTGTATGCGAAGACTGGACTTTAAGCTATTCTAATTCAGGTTTTTATAGTATACAAACCTCCTTCAGAAGAGTGTATGAGCCATGAGCCAAGAGTTAGCGTTAGATACAAATAAGCAGGAGATAAATAGCGGCTTTCTAGAATTTTATGAGTTAGAAGTAGGTAGTATTCCCAAGCAAGCAGACCAAGTAACTCCTCAAACTGGTGCAAATAAGTTATATTTTCATGACGGAAAAAATGAAAATAGTGCTGATATAACTTATGATGGGAATACTTATGTTGCCCTTCCAATAATGATGACAGGCATAGAAATAACAGGGGACGGGGCGCTAAACAGACCCACAATAACTATTGCAAATGTTGAGTCTATGATAAAAACAGGCTCCAAGTTCATGACAAAAATGGACGACTCTTCTGGAAGTGATCAATGGAATACAGAAGTTGATGGAGTGCCAGTAACTTCGAGTGATTTTAAATTAGACGACTTAATTGGATCAAGATTAACAAAAAGAACAACACTAGAAAAGTATTTAGCAAGCAATCCTACTATAGAGTTCCCAAAAGCTGTTTATATTATAGATAGAATACAGCAAAAATCAAATGTACTTGTTACTTTTGAACTAGCGGCTCCCTTTGATTTGTCGGGAACAAGAATACCTGGTAGAACTGTTGTAGGTAAGTATTGTCCGTGGCAATATCAAGGAGCAAGATCAGAATTAATCGCATCCGACAGGAGAGGAGCTTGTGTATGGAAGGAACACAGTCAGATAAACCATGGAAATAACACGAGTTCAAGTGTATTTTTAAACGAAGATGATGAACCTATTATGAAAAAATCAATTTTAGGTACTACAGCTTGGTCAAATTCAACTTCTTATGCAGTAGATGCCATAGTTGTAAAGAATAATTTATACTATCAGTCAAAAGACAGTTCAAACCAAGGAAATGACCCTGAACTTGGTCAAGTATTCTGGCAGCCTATTAGATTTTATGAGACTTGGAGTAACAATTCGGTTTCTTACACCATTGATACTACCGATAGCCGAAAAAATTCTATAGTATTACATAATAATATTCCTTGGAGAGCTTTAATTGCTCATACATCAAGTAACGCAACAGAACCAGAGCTAGGATCAAGATTTTGGACAAGAGCAGATATTTGCGGTAAACTTCTTACTTCATGTAAAAGAAGGTACCAAGCTCAAGGAACAAGTTCAGCAACAGGAACCAATTTCATACAATCAACACAGTTAGCAACCCAAAGGGTTCTACCTTTTGGAGGGTTTCCAGGGAGCAGAAAGTTTAGATAGTGGATTATTTAGAAGAAATACGGCAGCACTTTGAAAAAGAGTACCCAAGGGAAGGATGTGGCATACTCTCTGTAGTAAAAGGAAAGCAGAAATGGTTTCCTTGTACAAACATAGCAGATGAAGACAATCATTTTATAATAGATACAAAAGAGTATCTAAAAATTGCAAGAACTTCTGATATTATAGGAATAGTACACAGCCACCCCGACGAATCATCAGAGCCGAGTGAACTAGATATAAATAACTGTAATGCAATGGGTAAAAAGTTCTATATATTTAGTTACCCTGAGATGGATCTGACAGTTATAGAGCCAGAAACAGATACTGCTGATCTATTTGGAAGAGAGTATGAATTTGGAAAGGCAGATTGTTTTGAAGCAATGCGAGATTATTTACTTACCCAAAATATTGAACTTCCTCCCAGAGCGATGTTTGTAGAGGATTACTGGGACAAGGGAATAGATTACTTTTACGAAGACATGATAAAAAACTGGGGAGGACACCCTGTGAACATGCAAACTGATTTACAGGTAAATGATGTTTTAATTTTTAAAGTTTTTTCCGATATAAATAACCATTGTGGAGTTTATTTAGGAAATGATATATTTTATCACCATGCAGAAAACCAACTTTCTTGCAGAGAGTGTATTTATCCAAAGTGGCACAAATGGTTAGTAGGAGCTTATAGATATGCAGCGTAACGTATACATAGAAGGAGAGATGGGAGAACTGTTCGGGAGGCAACACTCTATGAATGTGCCCACCGTGCGTGACGTATTTAGACTTATACAAGCAAACAATCCAAACTTCCGAAAGTATATTATAGATTGCCATGAAAAAGGAGTGGGGTTCGCTATAGAAGTAGCGGGAGACGAATTAGAGAGCGAGGAAGAGCTACTTCTGCCTCTACATGAAGGAGATATAATAATTACTCCTGTACCTGAAGGTAGTGGAGGAGGTTTTAAGAAAATAATGCTAGCACTGGCAATTGCTGCATTTGCTTTCTTTGCTCCTACCATAGGTGTAACGTTTGCACAAGGCGCATCAGCTGGTTCAGTTGTGGCTTCAGGGGGGTTAATTGCAGGAGGAGGGTTTATACAGATGGCTCTGTATGGTGTCGCAATAAATTTAGCCATGGCGGGGCTACAAGAAATGATGGCACCAGATCCCTCTACAGACTCGGATCAAGAAGAGTCTTACCTATTTAATGGAAAAGCTCAAAATGTTATTGAAGGAGACCCAGTACCTGTGTTGTATGGTAAACTACGGGTTCCTGGCCAACCTATAAACTTTGAAACATCAAATAAACAAAAACAGACTACAGGATCAGGGCCTTTTCAACAAGGAAGACAAGGCGATACTATAGTGAATGAAGATATAGCAGAAATATATGAGGACGCTAGGCAAGTACAGGGAACAGGGCATCAATAATGAGTACACAAGCAGGATTAACAGCACAAGATAGAAGAAAATCCTCTGTAGGTAATGATATATTATCTGGGCAGGATGGGTCTCGCTTTCAAAACATAACTCTTACGGAAATTATATCGGAAGGAGAGATTGAGGGACTTGCAGAAGGCGGTGCTAGTATATTTTTAAATGATGACCCCATGTTTGAGCCTGGGGAAGCTCCTTTTACTCCTACAACAAGTGTGACAGGTACAGGAGTAACAAACAGTACTTCTGTTACACTAAGTTCCTCTACCCGACAGACAATAGAAGAAGATGACGGAAAACTCTTCATGGGAGTAGAAGTTATCGAAGCACAGGTAACTTTTTCCGATAAAACTTACGTTATTGCTGGTATTACAGCAACAACTGCCGGGTTTGGAGGAACTATGACAGCCTCCTCCAGTATATTTAATAATAGTATGGTTCATACTCCTAGTGGTCTGGGAAATATAAGTTTGGATAATTTGGCACATGGTGATGCTACAATCGAAATAGAACTAGAAAGTAGCGGCCAGAAGGTTTTCGGATATATTTCATCCTTTACTAGTGCAACCGAGGTTGATTTCGCAAGTAATAAAGTTACTGGAATTGATGATTATTTAACAGATGATGATTTTGCTGCAGGAAATAGCCATAAAGTAATAATAACTGTTTACTACGAAGTTTCTGCTTTAAGCGGCACTTCTGTTACCCTCGCGTCTAACCCTACTGTCGCATTTACAAACAAACGAGTAATGTTTCAAGGTCCTCAGCTAGCGAATGCTCGTCAGTTAAATTCAAAGTATCCGGGTGCTGGGTATCAGTTCCGAACAGGAACACAACTACAAGAGCCTTTACAAAATATAAACGGACAGGGAAATACTTCGGCTCCCTTATCGGTTCCAGGAGGAAACTTATTAAAAAATGTCTCCCAAACAATAACTACCTCATCATTAAGTGCAGGACAGAAACGAGAGGTTGATGAAGTATCCTTTCTTATAGCGTATCCTCAAGGACTATATGGTTACGATGAAAGCAATGGAGACGAATACCCAACAGGAGTCGCCTATAGAGTAGAGGTTGGGATAGATCGAGGATCAGGCTTTACTTTTGCAGCAATAGGAGGTAATACAGGTCCGGGCGAAAGAGTTTCGGGAATAGGAAACGCGAATGAGACCATCTATTCTCATTCTACTAAAGCCAAGGCTTCGATCACAGTTGAATTAAACATAGATTTGCAACCTTTTCAACCTTTTACCGATTTTTCTATAAGACTTACTCGACTTACAAATCATGGAACGATAGACAGTGGAGTTGATTATCAGAGGCCTCATAGAGAAAAAGGAGCCGCTGAAGGTAGTTTAGCTGAGTTTCCAAACGAAGAAAAATGGAAAGGAGTACTAACAGCTCAAATTCAAAGTGCAACAGCTATAATTAAGGAAAAGTTAAACTTTCCTCATACTTCTCTTGCTTCTATATCTTTTAACTCAAAAGTTTTTCAAGGACTTCCTAAAAGATCTTATGAAGTGAAAGGACTAAAAGTTTTGGTTCCTTCTAACTACGAAACACGTGATGAAAATGTAGATGAAAGTACCTACCCTGGTAAGGTAGCAACTTATACTAGGAATGTTAGCACAGGAGTAATCGAATCAACTAATCAAGCTTGGGATGGTAACTTTCGTTCTTCTAAAGTTTATACGGATAACCCTGCTTGGGTTTTTTACGACATTCTTACAAATAATAGATACGGCCTAGGAGAGTATTTAAACTCGTTAGATATTGATAAGTTTGCTTTATATAGAATTGGAAGATATTGTGACGAGTTAGTTCCAGACGGAAAAGGCAGCAAGGAGCCTAGGTTTACTGCAAACTTATATCTTACAAAAGCAACAGATGCTTATAAAGTATTAAAAGATATAGCTACTATATTCCGTGGGATGCTGTATTGGATGGATGGGTTGATCACCCCTATTATGGAGGAAGCGAAAGAACCTGTCTATCAATTTTCAAAATCAAATGTTATAAATGGTGAGTTTTCTTATGAAAGCACGGGTAGTAAAACCCGTGCAAATCAATACGTAATTGAGTGGAATAATCCAGAATCTCAGTATAAACTTGAACCTTTAATTGTTGAAGACAGACAAAATATTATAAGAACAGGTAAAATAATAAAGGAGAAAGCTATTGCATTTGGTTGTACTTCAGAAGGACAAGCAATACGCTATGGAAGATGGAAGCTATGGACAGCTATAAACCAAACAGAAGTAATTTCTTTTGAGACAGGAATAAATGCTGCTTTCTTAATGCCAGGGGATATTATAAATGTATCAGATAGCGATGATTTTAACGTACCTTTTAGCGGAAGAGTAAGTTCCTATACAGAAAGTGGAGGAAACTTTCTTACATTAGATAGAGATATAGACGCTTTTCTCCCTGAATCTCCTTATTCTTATACTGTTTCTGTAATTATACCAAAGAATGTTGCTGTATTAAATCAAGACTCTGCTACAATAAACGGGTCTTCTCTGAGTAGAGGAGACATTGTAACCACAGCAAGAGTTGCTTCAGGAGGTTCTCAAACCACCTTAGTAGTTGCTAGCGAAGATACAACTAACTTAAATATTAGCAATGCTTTAGACGACTCAAATAATTCTATAGAGCTTCTTTTAAATACTTCTACGATTGTGCAGGAAAAAACTCTTACGGGAACTTCTGGTAGCCCGCTAGTACAAGTGCCCGCAGCAGCAGTAGACGGTAAGACAAGACTCCAACTTTCTAGCCCTCTGGACGAAATTAATGCTTCTGACTTATCGGAAGCTATATGGGCAGTAAGACAAATAGACAATACAGGTGCAGAATCTAAGAGTTCTCCAAAAGAATATAAAATACTTGGTATCACACAACAGAGTGAAGAGGGAACATACCAAATAGCAGCAGTTGAACATTATAACGCAAAGTTTGACTCAATTGAAGAAGACTTTAATCTAGCTATAGCCGATACAATTTCTCCTAGAGAGCCTGACACAGGAGTGCCTCGCCCAAAGAATTTACGAATATTACGTCTGCCTATAGCAAATAAAGTGGGGGCAGAAATTAGTATACAATGGGATAAGCCAGATAATTATGACTTCACAGAAAAATACTTCGTTACACATAATATAACTCTTGACAGACGGGTTGTTACAGTAGAAACTTCAGCTAGAATACTCAATTTGGAAGGTGTAAAAGATGGCGTATACCAAGTACAAGTACAAGCAGTAAGCCAACTAAATAAAAGATCCCGACCAATTACACAGCATATAGAAATAAAAGATATATTTGGAGGTCCAACTCGACTAAGAGGAATTATGAAAGGAGGAGTATCTTCTTCTGGAATGGATATAGATAGAACTAATGGTAAGGTATTCTTTATAAAAAGTTCTTATAGGATTGCTCCTCCTTCTACTAATCAAGGTACAGTAACTGATGGGGCGGGTGCAGCTGTAGCAAAATCTAATGACTCAAGTAATGCTTCTTCTATAAGTCAGTCCATAGCAAGTTTATCAAATGGAAGCTACCCTGGTTTTAAAACTGCGAATAATGTAACGACTGGACAAATATTTTATGACTATTCAAATGCGAGCCATGGTTCTAACGACCCTCTGAGACTTATATCATATAAAAGAGATGCTACTTTAGATGTTGACTATTGGTATGATCCTGATAAGTTTCTTGCAGATGCAAATAGTATTTGGACAAACTTAGCTGGCACAGTTGCAATTACAGCGGGCTCGAATAAAGTGGTTGGTACAAACACTAGCTTTACTAGCTTTGATGTAACGCGAGTTTTAAAGTTTTCTTCTACACAAGCAGCAAAAATAGCTCATATAGAAAGCGATACGGTTTTATACATAGATAGGAGTTTTACTGCTGCGGTAAATGCGGGTACGACAGCAGCTATTGATGAACTTGGTGTAAACTTTGCAGAAGACTTTATACTTGGAGAAGTTAGCTATACCCCAACTAACGCAGCAGATGAACGATACTTATTTAAACCAGAGTTTACAAAGGGAGACTTGTTAGCAGACAATTCTCGTGCTGTGGTCGCAACTCCAAATGTTGTGTCTCTTATGTACGGCAGCGACGGGTCTGTCAAAACAGACTTTGACAGTATAACTCTAAAAGTGCAAACAGTTGGGTTCGAAGCACCAAAGATAAAGGTAAATGGAGCAGGTTTCGATCAAACTGACCAAACTGCTCAGACAAGTTTTACTACAATCGCTTCAGAGCCTCACTCTGTAACTTTGCACAGTGCTGCGAATGACGGTGCAAATCCAATTACTTTTTCTGGTGGGGCGCTTGTATTCACTGTGACCATACAGGAGACAGAAGATACTAGCATAACAGCCACCGATACTATTACTATCACGAAAGCGCAAGAGGAAGCAGGTGGAGCAAGTAGAACAGCTTCGGGGTATCTATATTATAATACTCAGCAAGCAAATGCGCCTTCAGCTCCTTCAAACTCAAGCGTGGCTTACAACTGGTCAACAGGACTAATGTCGGGTGGTGTAATAGGCACAGGCGCTACAAACTGGAACCAAATCGCTCCAACTGCTGAAGGAGGAACGAGCGCTTCTAAAATGTGGTATATATACTACAATGTAGTGCAGTCAGACCCTTCCGATGCCACAACTCAGCCTTCTTTTGGTACTGTAGTATATGCAGCAACAAACTTTACAGGGCTTGTAAGATTTAATGGTACAACTGCTGTACAAGACGGCGCTGGAAACGGATTAAGTTTCGGATCGAGTGGTACAACAGAGATTGATGGAGCAAAGATTACAACAGGTACTATCAATGCTAACCGTATTTCATTAACAGGAAAAAATGTAAGTGACTTAACTAATGATTCTGGCTTTATAACTTCTTCTGCTTTGTCCTCTTACCTAACAACAAGCGCAGCAAATGCTGCTTTTGCAACTATTACCGCTTTAAATAACAAACAAGATGCATCAACAGCTATGACAACTGCTACAAGTGGTCAAAATCTAACTAACTTTAATGCTATCGCAACAGCAGGAGGAATCGCTTTTAGTGCAGAACTTACTGAAAAAGTTGCAACAGATTTAGGAAATGCTACAAGCACGCAGGTATCTTCCTTCACTTCAGCTTTGACTGCTGCTGGTGTAGCATTAAGTGCTAATACTCCTTTTGGTGATGCTTCCACAACTATTGGGGCAGGAAGACTTAAACTTCAGGCAAGCACTTCTGGAACAGACACTAGTAGAATAATGATAAGTGCTATAACAAATACGATAAAGATATATGATAGTGGAACCTTGAGAGTTCATATAGGTGATTTAAGCGATACTAGCTCTGAATCATAGATTTAACCACCAAAAAATAAAACTTGACTAAATAGGTCCTTTGAGATATAATTTCAAAATGGAGAAAATACATGAGTGCAGGAACATATAACTTAGTAATCGACCAAGGCTCCGATTTTGCGTTAGACTTGGTGATTAAGGAGGCTGGAACAGCTTTAAACTTGA
>MDTA01200109.1_pt1 | contig 13636 bp, 13 predicted proteins | sample 811151 | NCBI WGS metagenome assembly MDTA01 (sample SAMN05326648, study PRJNA326480) | marine metagenome | isolation source: seawater | place: Indian Ocean: South | collected 2010 | reverse complement strand
TAGAAAAAATATGTTTTAAGTTATTTTTCGTTGATGATTAACCAATTACATTACAGTATTCTAATTGCATTCTTAAGTGTATTTTCCCTCAATACAAATGCACAAAAGCTTGAAAATCAAATAGATTCAACAAAAATTCAATTAAAATTAATTGAAAAAAAGAAAGATAGTCTAAAAAGTATTCTTGAAAAACTTGAATTACTTAATGACAAACTTGAAATTCAAAATATACTCCTTCCCCATTTAAATGAGGGAGAACAATTAATTGAGCATAAAGCTATGTTTTTAGTTTATGATGAAAATCATGAACAGTCAAAATGGGTTGCCCACAAAATTTCTCAAAACATTATAGAAGGTAATGTGGGAAGGACAAATGATTTTAGAGAAGATAATTTAATAAGCACCGGATCTGCAACAGAAAAAGATTATTTCACCAAATACATCAATGATAAAGGAACCTACAATTACAATGGCTTCGGATACGACAGAGGACATTTAGCTCCTTCTGCTGATTTTCGCTGGTCCAAAACAGCCCTATCCGAATCTTACTTCTATTCTAACATGTCCCCACAACTTCCAGAATTTAATCGAAAAGGCTGGGCTAAGCTTGAAAATGCTTTACGAAATTATGTCACCAAAAAAAAGGTTGATCTTTTTGTAGTTACTGGTCCAGTTCTAAATGATAATCTTAAAAAGATTGAAAGAAGCGTTAACCAGATTAGCATCCCAGATTTTTTTTACAAAGTGGTGTATGACCCAACAAATCAAAAGAGTTTAGCCTATTTACTTCCACATAAAGAAATAGAATACCCTCTTGAATATTACGGTATTTCTGTTGACAGCCTAGAAAAAATAACAGGAATAGATTTTCTATACAATTTAAAAGATACATTGGAAAATAAAATTGAACAACAAAACAATTATTCTTTTGTGTTAAACAAAAACAAACTTGATACTAAACCTATCAACCCCAATAATCTCGATAAAAACCAATACAACACCATTCAAGCAAGACAGTTTATAGGCACCAATAAATCAGTTTGTATATGCGGTAAGGTAGTAAGCACTCATCTTTCAAAAAATGGACACATATTTATTAACTTAGACAAATCATTTCCAGATCAGATTTTCTCCATTACAATATGGAAATCTAACGTCTCCAATTTCAGCTATCCCGCTCATAAAGAGCTAAAGAACAAAACCATATGTGCTAAAGGGAAAATTACTGAAAATAAAGGAACTCCTTCAATGAGTGTTTCCAACGAAAAATCAATTGAAATAATTTCTGAGTAACAATTTTTTAACTTTTGTTTAATTATTGGATAGTTTTAATTTAATAAAAAAACCATTTATATGTCCTATACTAGTGAAATGAGTGTTCAATATTTTAACAGTGAATATAAAAACTTGTCCGACAAGCAATATTCAGATGAAAAATTTAGATTACAAATTGAGCTATTAAAACTGCAAGAATGGGTAGTTGAAAATAAAAAACGAGTAGCCATCGTTCTTGAGGGTAGAGACGCAGCTGGAAAGGGATCAACCATTAAAAGATTTATTGAGCATTTAATGCCAAAACATTTCAGGGTTTATGAACTTGGAGCTCCTTCAAATAAAGAAAATAGAACATGGCTAAAAACCCATGAAAAAGCTTTGCCAAAAAAAGGAGAAATTGTCTTTTTTGATCGATCATGGTATTCAAGAGCAATGATTCAACCTACAATGGGATATTGTACAAAAAATCAATACAAGTATTTTATCAACCACGTTAACATATGGGAAGAATCATTAACAAAAAAAGGGTTAATACTTATTAAATTCTATTTATCTGTAAACAAACCCACACAAAAAATGAGATTTCATTTAAGAGAAAAACACAAATTAAAATATTGGAAACTTTCAGAAAATGATTTAAAAACCCTAAAAAAATGGGAAGAATACTCATTCTACAAGAATCAGATGTTTGAAAAAACATCAACTAAAATAGCTCCCTGGGTAATAATAAACTCCAACAATAAAATGGTGGCAAGATTAAATGCTATGCGATATGTTTTAAATAAAATAGACTATCAAGGTAAAACCGAATTAAAAAATGTTGCATGGTTGATGGACATTAACAATAGAAACATAAAATTATTCGGGGTAAATTTTAAAGACCTTAATGACAATCAATATGCTCTTTTAAGTAAGTTAAAACAATTAGAAACCACAAAAGACATTAAAATCTAAAGCTGTAAACAATCCACCAACTTTCAACAGTTTCCTGTTAAGAATCATTCATTAATTTATAGAAAAGTGACCCTATAAACTTTTAAATTGAATTAAATCAATTTAAATGAGCAGTAGAAAAAAAAGAGCTGGTGGTTTGGTAATAAACAACAAATCTCAAATTTTATTAATTTTTAGAAAGGGAAGTTGGGATTTGCCTAAAGGAAAAGTTGAGCAGAATGAAACCAACGCTTCAGGAGCAATAAGAGAAACAGCTGAAGAAACAGGACTAAATCATCATAAATTAACAATTAAAAACTCTCTAATAACTACTACTCACCTATTAAAAGGAAAAAAAATAAAAACTCAGTGGTATTTACTAAAATATAATGGTAAAAAAAAGAAACTAAAACCTCAAAAAAAAGAAGGTATTTCTAAATGTAAATGGGTAAATTATTCTTCACTAGAAAATTACCTTCCAAAAATTAGAACTTACGCAAAAGAGGTTTTTGATTTTTACCTTATTGACAAAGGAAAAATAGCATCATAATTCAATCCTCTTTCATAATCGTTCCAAAAATCTGATCCCAAATCTTAAAAGTACTTGAATAATTACCATTTAATTTAGCATGATGTAAATCATGATGTTCATTTTCACCCCAAAAGGGAATCCAATGACTGATTGTTGATTTAAAACCTGAATGAATCTCTAGTTCATGAATATTTCTAACCAACATATAAATCCAAAAAGCCCAACAGCTAACAGGTGAAAAAACACTAATTAGAGCAATTCCAATAAACGGACCAGTATAGCCCATCATCCACTCAAAAGGATGAACATAAAGATACTCCAAAGCCAATGGTGAGAATGCTCTGTGATGAACACTGTGCACTTTTTTAAGAAGGTACTTATTCTCATGCATCCATCTATGGAGAAAATAAAAAAAGAAATCATCAGCAAAAAGGATGGCAAGAAGCTGAATTAGAATAACAAATGGTTGAAATTCGAGAGTAGAATCAAATATTGGGAAAATTAAATAAAGACCAACAGAAGATAAAAGAGCAACTGAGAAAATATTGAAACATATCAAGGGCAATCTGCTATAAAAAACTTTAGAGTCTATTTTTTTATTTTGAATTATGTATTTTAATAGTCTTTTAAAGTATATAGGTAAAATTGAAATGACTAAACCAAGAACATTACAGCTCATTAAAATGGTAAGATTGTACAAAACAAAATCTTTAGCTAACATCTAATTAGGATATGGTATTAAAAATATGAAAAAAATTTCTCTTCCAGACGGTACTCCAATATATTGCTTAAAAGCCACTGAAGCAATTGTTCTTGATGATCATATAAAAGGCTATTTTAATCATGGTATTAATATTAATGACAATGATGTTGTTATAGATATTGGAGCAAATATTGGTGTTTTCGGACTTAGAGCCTCCCAAGAGTATCAAAATATTGAAATTCACAGCTTTGAACCTGTTCCTCAAATTTTTGAGGTTTTAGAGAAAAACAAAGTATTGAGCAAAAATCCTAATTTTTTTACCTATCAAATGGGAGTTGGAGCTAAAACAGACTCCATTCATTTTACCTATTTCCCAAATAGTCCTGCTTTATCCACATCAAATCCAGAACTTTGGGAAAAAGATCCAAAAGCATTTCAAAAAGCAGTTCGTGGAAGCATTAAAAATTCTCCAGATTCTTTTTGGTGGTCATTTTTAATTCCTGGTTATATAATTCCATTAATTGCCTGGTATTTAAAAAAAGGCAGCAAAAAAATAATATGCCAGGTTAATACTCTTTCTAACTTTATTGAAACAAAACAACTTTCTAAAATTGATTTATTAAAATTAGATTGCGAGGGACACGAATGGGAAGTGATTAAAGGCATTAAAGATGAACATTGGAAAATCATAAAAGCTGTAGTCATGGAGGTGCACAATATTGAAAATAGAGCGCAAAAAGTAGAAAAGCTCTTAAAAAGTAATGGATTCAATAAAATCACTTTAGAAAAAGAGAAAGCACTTGAAAATACAGATTTAGTTAACATTTATGCATTAAAATGAAAAACTATTTGTTTCTATTTTTATTATTTATCCAATTAAGTCACTTTTGTCAAAACTACGACCTAAAAGTAACCATCAAAAACATACAAGAAATTAAGGGGTTTATTCAAATTGGCCTTTACAACAATGCAAAAGAATTTCCAAAAGTTAATAAGGAATATCAGCGATTTTATTTTAAAGTAACCGACAATAAGATGACTTATACCATAAAAAACTTGAAACAAGGAAATTATGCTATTGCAACTTATCATGATCTTAACAGTGACAAAATATGCAATAGAAATATTATAGGTTATCCAACTGAAGATTTCGGATTTTCTAACAACGTTAAACTATTTTTAGCACCTCCCACTTTTTCATCTGCATTGATAGAACTAAACAACAACAAATCAATTGAAATAGCTTTAGATTAAATTCAAATCTATAATTCACTAATTAATTTTTTCTTGAGCTTGGCTTCTGCCCATAGCCCAAAATCAAACTTACCAAAAGGAATAGATTCATAATCTTGAGTTTTCCAAAACTCCATTTGCTCTTTAAGCTGTTTTAAATCGTCTTCTAATATTCCAAAAGTTGATTTCTGCTGATGTTTCATAAATCGGATTAGCTCATCCTCTACTTTATACAATCTCTTTTTACTTTTTAAATAATTAAGTGTATTCTTTGTTAAGTATTTTAACGTAAAATCATTATTCAATTCAAAATGAATAAGCAGATTTAACAACCTAATTTCTGAAAGTATATCAGCTCTTAATTTAAAATCAATATCATTGATAATTTTATTAGAAAATAAAAGTGCTTTTTTAAAATCACCCATTATAAAGTAAAACTTTGCCATTAAAAAGTAACACTCGTATAGGAAAGATTTAGAAATAAATGACTCGTATTTGGTAAGTTCACTTTTTTTTCTCTCAATCCATTCTAAGCATTTTTTATAATCTTTATTAAGAAGATAAAGTTGAATTCTCAGATTCATTGAATAAATAAAAACTCTTGCTTGAATATGAATAGAATTATTAATATTTAGCTCATTTTGTAAATTTTCTAATACTCCTACTGCTTCCCAGGCTCTCGCATGCTGATTATTTTCAATTAAAGCACGTATGTGACTTGACAGGGAAAAAACATAACCGATTGTAGAATACTCTATCAAAGATGGATTATTTAGGTAATGAGCAGTAAGCTCAGTGGTATAAAACAACATCTTTTTTTGATCCTTAATTAAGTAATTATAGGCTAATAAAATTGTAAGTCTATACATTTCAGCCCTAGATGATAGCACCAATTTATCGCCTCTTATTTTATCTGATTCAACAAAATCTTTCATCAACTCAAGATCTGCTTGAGATCTAACTTCTCCAATAGACAAGCCCATTTGATAAGACTCAAATGCCAATTTCTGAATGGCAGAGAAATTTACGGCAACTTTTAATAGCTCATCATGCCTGTTAAAATTATCTAAAGCATCTGAGTACAATAACTGTTTCGAAAGAATCTCTGCCTCAATTTCATGTATGATTAACTCATGATTAAACAAATCATTTTCACTTGCTAATTTCTTAGCTTTCTTAACAATTTTTAAAGCTTGTCTATACAATCCCTTGTGAAATAAAATTTCAACCTGTTTTAAGTATTCAAAAATTTTTGATTTTGTATTAAGACCTGAATGATAAGCATTCAAACTTTTTAAAACCAATCTATATAAATAGTTTTTTTCCTGAGATAGATTTTTAACAAAAGAAGCTTTTCTAAGTTGATCTTCAGAATATACTTTCTGCTTATCAATAGCATTAAACAGATGAATATAATCATTACTATCTCCAATCACATGTCTTGAACTAAACAATTTAAAGTATCTCTTTTCAGACATAGTCATAGAAGAAATAAGATCATATAAAGTGTGAGATGACATATCAGACTTATTAATTTTTATTCTAATATATCAATATTTAACGAGATTAACTCTAATTTAAATAGATGGCTTGAAACTTTTATATAAAAACGGGCTTGGATTTAAAAATCGAAGTGTAATTTCTAAACCACCCTTCATATTTGTTGCAGGAGTTAGTTTTGACAAATTCAAATCATAAGAGATCCCAATAGCGTAATTACTGACTTCCAAAAAGACACCAGGACTTATTGCATCTTTATGCCTGTAGTTAGCTCCTAAAGAAATAGCAGATTCCTTTACAAATCCAGTAACTTTTGAGGCTTCCTTAATGCGAATTCTACAATAAGCCCCACCAATAATTTCCGTATTTGGTCCTTGAACTTGCACCAATAAGTTGGGGACAATGGCTACGTTAGTTTGATTTAGCCCAACAAAACCACTACTGTAAAAAACATATCTCATGTACAATTGATCCTGCTCCATTAACGAATATAAATTTGGAGTTGTTAAATGATATGCTGCTACACCCAGCTGAAATCTTGTTTCATCATAAGAAGCCATTCTTCTCTCTTTCTTTGAATACGACCAAACTAGTCCAGTTGAAAAATCAAAATAAGAGTACTGATCTGTTGAAAAATTCTCATAGCTAGGTAAATTAGAATCATGACTAATTCCATTAAACTGACTCCCCCAACTGATTGATTCTGGATTAATTGAAGATTGATTAAATGATGAAAGAAAACCTAAAGAAAGCGTATTTTTACTATTTAAATTCACGACTCCTGAAACTCCAAGGTTAACAGAATTAGACTTTAAGAATCCACTGCCGGAATTATCTGAGTTGGCAGCTAATCCTAATCCTAAAAATCCACTTTTCCATTTATTCTCAAATAAGGCTCCATCAGTTGAAAAGCTATAAGTTTGAAAAGCTTTATTTATTGATGACCATTGACTCCTTGAGGATACATTCACTCTGTAGTTTCCCTTAAAGTTTCCAATTAAACCAGGATTATACAAATAATCGTGTTGTTGAACTTGTGTTGTATGTATATCTTGTCCAAAAAAAGAAAATTGGAGAAGTAGAACTAAAACAACTGTTAATCTATACTTTTTCATAATTCCATTATTTAATTAGAGATATAGTACCTTTTGAAAAAAGCTCAAGACCATTAAAATCTATTGCCTCAAACAAATAAACATAGGTGCCATTATTCATTCTTTGACCGTTTAATGTTCCATCCCAGCCACAATTCTCTTGGCAGCAACAATCAGTTTCAAAAACCAATTGCCCCCAACGATTAAAAACCTTAAAATTTATTTCTTGCAATCCACCACCCATGACATACAAGTAATCATTAATTCCATCAGCGTTAGGGGAAAATCCATTAGGAATAAAATAAATTGATTCATTTTCAAAAACTACGTTCACATATACGATTGAATCACAGCCAGTAGATGACAAAAACATTTCCTGAGATGAAGGGTTATCTTGAGAATACGTAAGTCCATTAAATTCAAAAGTTTGAGAACCACTAATAACTGTATCAACTACACTTGAATAAATGGGATATTCGATAACGTTTACCAAAACAACAGAATCACAACCACTTGCTGAAGTCAATAATTCAGCACCACTAAAATTACCATTTCCATATAAAGTTCCATTGAACTCAAATGATTCTCCATTACAGACTACAGTATCAAATGAAGACTCCAAATATGGAAGTTCAGTAACAGTTATAGTTACAATAGAATCACATCCACTAGCACTTTGAAGGGTATCAATTCCAAACAAATTACTAGCATTATAAGTTACTCCATTATATACAAAAGATTCGCCATAACAAACAGTTGCATTAACAGTACCTGTGACATTCATTAACATTGTAATATCAACAGTTACTATTGAATCACAACCACCAGCAGAAACTAGAGTATCTGAACCAGTTAAATTAGCTGCATTATAGGTTGTTCCGTTATAAACTAATGAATCTCCCTGACAAATTGTTGCTGTATAATTTGAAGATATAGAACTTTGAACAGAAATAGAAACAGCAACAATTGAATCACAACCATTGGACGCCATTAAAACTTCAGTCCCCGAAAGATTAGTTGCATCGTAAATTGTACCATTGTAAACTATTGAACCACCAGGACAAATTGTAGCATTGTAATTAGCTGTTGAACTGCTTAACAAATTAATGCTAACAGTAACAATTGAATCACAACCATTAGAAGCAGTTAAAACTTCAGTCCCTGAAAGATTATTTGCGTCATAAAGTGTACCATTGTAAGTAACCGATTCACCAGGACAAATAGATGCGTTAAAATTAGCTGTTGAATTAGACAGTACAGATGCACTTACAGGAGATAAAGAAGTACAACCATTAGATTCTAATTGAATATAAAACAGACCTGTTGACACAAAACTTGGATTATTTAATAAATTGGCAGCCTGAGGGTCTAACCAATATGAGAGATTACCAGGATCACTTCCAGCTGTTACAGCAGAAGCTGTTAAATCAACAAGAGATGGACTACAAACAGCAATTGGATTAGTAATAATCAAATTTGGTGTAGAATTAACAACAACGTTTACAGGTTGAATCGAAGAGCAACCTGAACTTTCTAGTTGAATATAATATGTTCCAGATCCAACAAAACCTGGATTAAGTAATGTGTTGGTTGCTGATGAATCTGTCCAGTAGCTTAATGTTCCTGGATCACTTCCAGTTGTTACAGCTGCAGTAGTCAAATCAATTGTATTTGGGCTACAGACAGAGGGTGGATCTGTTACTATTAAATTAGGAGCCAAACAACAATTTTGACCTGTAATAGCAGTATAAATACATGAAGAAGAACCGCTATTAACACTAGCATGAAACTCAATTTCCTCTACACAACCCATTACAGTAACCTGAACTTGCATAGTTAAAGAATTTGATGTAGCACCAAATAGTTGATTACTTTCAAAACTCAAAACATTACTCATTCCAACAAAGGGGGCCCAATCAGAATCATTAACTACTGAATTAATGTTGGATCCCGTTACCCCTTGAAGAGTGCCTGAAATTGAGCCAGCTACTATTGTTCCATTACTATTAGAAATTAGAGTAGTTGTAGGAAATGCTCCACTAACATCTACTATTGGAGAAGTCGTAGAAGAATTAAAAGACAATAGATATCCATAAAAAACAGCATCTAAAGTTCCTAACTCAATATATAAGTCCAAGTCGTAGGTAATAGATCCGTTAGGATTATTGGTTTGATTGGTAATAATAATGGTGCTATTATCACAACAAATTGCTGAGAAAACATAAAAACTTAGAAAAATAAAACCGCTAATTTTCTTAAATAAATTTTTCATATTAAAAAGAATTAAAAGAATCTGAAATAACATAAGCAATGGAAATTATTTCAAATAAATTTTCTCCAATTTATTGCAATTAACTAAGTCTAAAACCCAAATCACTAACAATTAATCCACCTATATTAAAAAGTCAGTTTAGTTAGAATATTGGTTAGATATGTGTATTTTTATAAAAAGTCTGATTTATATTTAGCTATTGAGTTGTTTAATAATTACAATCAAATGATTTCTTTCTCTAACATAAATTTCCTATGGATAGCAATAGCAATTATTACCTTTTGTTCACTTTTAATCTTTAATATTAAAGCTCCATACGGAAGACATTCGTCAACCAATTGGGGTAAAATGATTTCAAATAAATGGGGTTGGTTTATAATGGAACTTCCAGCATTTATTTTAATGCCTTTACTTTCCCTTATTGGACATTCAGAAAAAGATCTTACTACAATACTTTTATTAATTCTGTGGATAATTCATTATGGAAACAGAACGCTTATCTTTCCTTTTAGAATAAAAACCAAAAATAAAAAAATGCCACTTTTAATTGTTGTATGTGCTTTTTTCTTTAATGGTGTAAATGGTGTACTAAATGGATACTTTATTGGCTACTTAAAAGAAAGTAACGATACCATTTTATCTGCAAATGTTCTTATTGGATTATCTGTTTTTATTATTGGGATGTACCTAAATAAGACCAGTGATAAAAAACTAATATCACTAAGAGAAAAAAATGAGGGTTACCAAATACCAACTGGTGGAATGTTCAATTATATATCCTGTCCAAATCACTTTGGAGAAATTATTGAATGGATTGGTTTTTCTATAATTGCATGGAATCTTCCAGCAACAACATTTGCCATATGGACATTTTGCAATTTAGCTCCAAGATCAAATAATCACCACCATTGGTACAAAGAAAATTTTAAAGACTATCCAAAAAATAGAAAAGCACTAATTCCTTTTATTTGGTAAATCAAAAAAAATGAGAAAAAAAATATTACTTACCGGAGCAAGTGGCACAGTAGGGAAACAGGTGCTTAAACAACTTATTGAAGCAAATAAATACGATATTACCATTTTATGTAGAAAAAGTGCATTAAAAGATAAATTCATTAAAAATCAGCTACAAAAAATCAACTATTTAATAGCCGATTTAAAACTTCCTGAAAATCAACTAAAAATCACTAAAAAGTATGATGTAGTAATTCACCTAGCTGCTATAATACCACCACTTGCTGACCACAAACCCCAGCTTGCCAATGCTGTTAATTCAAATGGAACAAAGTATTTAGTTAATCAAATAAGTAAAAGTAGCCCAGATGCTTTTTTTATGTACAGCTCATCCATTTCCATATATGGAGACAGAATAGCGAATCCTTTGATTACAACTTTAGATCCAATTAAAATAAGTGAAGGTGATCACTATGCTGAAACAAAAGTAGCAGCAGAAAATGTCTTAATGAATTCCAATTTAGATTGGACCATATTTAGACTTTCAGCAATAATGGGAGTAAAAAACCATAAAATGTCTCCATTAATGTTTCATATGCCCCTTAACACTTCTATAGAAATATGCACACCATCGGATACTGCAAGAGCATTTGTTAATGGAATTGATAAAAAAGAAGAATTGAAAAATAAAATTTTCAATCTTGGAGGTGGCCAAAAGTGTAGAACAACATATAAAGAATTTCTTACTAAAAATTTTGAAATCAATGGACTTGGAAATTTAAATTTCCCTAAAAAGTGCTTTGCCGAAAAAAATTTCCATTGTGGTTTTTATAAAGATGGTGACCAACTAGAAAAAATTACAAATTTCAGAAAAAACTCACTTTCTGATTACTACAAAATGAATTCTGAGGCAATTCCTTATATACAGAAAAAAATTGCATTTTTGATAAAAGGCTTAATAAAGCTATACATGAGAAAACAATCAGAACCGCTTCATGCATTCAAAAACAATGACAAAATCATGATTAATCGCTTTTTTATTGATTAAACAACCAACAATGAATCTATTTAATAGCGTATCAAAACCTTTACAAAATGCACTAGCTGATTTAGGCTATAATGAACCTACTCCTATTCAGAATGAAACATTCTCAATCATTCTTTCTGGAAGAGACCTTGTCGGAATAGCTCAAACAGGAACTGGAAAAACATTAGCTTACTGCTTACCTATTCTTGATCAGTTAAAATACTCCACTCAACTACACCCAAGAATATTAATATTGGTACCAACAAGAGAATTGGTAAATCAGGTGGTTGATAACATTAATTCCTACTCAAAATTTCTTAGTTTAAGAATTATTGGTGTGTATGGAGGAACAAACATAAACACTCAAAAAATTGCCGTTGCTAAAGGAATTGATATTCTTGTAGCCACACCTGGAAGACTTTATGACTTAGTCATTAGCAGATCCATTCAGCTTAAAGAAATAAAAAAACTAGTTATTGATGAAGTTGATGAAATGCTTGACTTAGGATTCAGATTTCAGCTTACAAATATTTTTCAGCTGCTTCCACAAAAAAAACAAAACCTGATGTTCTCAGCAACAATGACTCAGGATGTAGACCTATTGATTAATGATTTTTTTAACAATCCGAAAAAAATTTCAATAGCAATTAGTGGAACTCCTCTGAAAAACATATCACAACAATCCTATTTAATTCCCAATTTTTATACAAAAATCAATTTATTGGCTCACCTACTATCTAACAATAAAGAGTTTGAAAAAGTATTGGTGTTTGTTGCTAGTAAAAAGCATGCAGATCTTATTTACGAAAAATTAAGTGAATTAAACATCGATGATATAGGGGTTGTTCATTCAAACAAATCTCAGAATTATCGTTTTCGAACAATAAAACAATTTGAAGATAAAAGTAAAAGAATTCTTATCACAACAGATATCATGGCAAGAGGACTAGATCTTGATGAAATTTCACATGTTATAAGTTTTGACACCCCTCTTTTTCCAGAAAATTACATTCATCGTATTGGCCGAACAGGAAGAGCTGAAAAACAAGGAAATGCAATTCTTTTCAGTTCCGAAAAAGAGGAAGCTTTAAAAGCAAAAATTGAACAATTAATGGCAGTTGAAATACCCATAACAACAACTCCCTCATCAATTAAAATATCATCTGAACTAATTTCTGATGAAAAGCCAATAATTAAACAGAGTTATAATCCTGGCTCTAAGCTTAAAAAAACTGGTGAAGCGTTCCATGAAAAAAGTGAAAAAAACCTAAAACAAAACAAAGGCGGATCCTACAAAAGAAAGCTTGCAAAAAAATACAAAAAGCCTAAAACTAAAGGTGATAAAAACTTCAATAGAAGAAAGAAAAAATAAGTCCTGTAAACACCCTACCATTTTAAAATGAATTTAAATCAAATTACCATTCCCTCTTTAGATTTAAGTAAATCTATTCCCTTTTACAAAAAACTAGGATTAGAACTAATTGTACATACACATTCCAATTATGCAAGATTTAGCTGCCCAAATGGAAATAGCACTTTTTCGATACATAAAGTCAAGAAACTTCCTAAAGGAAATGGAGTGATAATCTATTTTGAATGTGAAAATCTTGATGTTTACGTTAAAAAATTAATTCATAAAGGAATACATTTTGATGAATTACCCACTGAAAAAACATGGCTATGGAAAGAAGCCAAACTAAAAGACTTAGATGGAAATCAATTAATCTTATTTTATGCAGGTGAAAATAGAATTTCCCCTCCCTGGAGAATTAAAAGTTGACACTCTGCTTTACCTTTAATAAGAATAAAAAACCTCTTATAACTTTTTATGATTTGTTTTACAATTAGTACTTAAATTTGAGAAATTAAAAAGAACATCTATGAAAACTAGGCAAGTTTTAATCATTGTCTGCTCTATTGTTTTAATACTTCTTGTATCCATGATAAGCTCAATTTCATATGACGCAGGGGTTGATTATGGCGAAAAAAATGCAGAAGAAATTAGACTTAAAAGAATTAAAACAGATTTCAAGGATTCTACAATAATTAAGTACGTTAATACCAAAATTGTATCTATTGACACTATCCCCTTTGTTGTTAGTGGATCTGGAAG
>MDTA01079944.1_pt1 | contig 13638 bp, 13 predicted proteins | sample 811151 | NCBI WGS metagenome assembly MDTA01 (sample SAMN05326648, study PRJNA326480) | marine metagenome | isolation source: seawater | place: Indian Ocean: South | collected 2010 | reverse complement strand
AAATAATATCGAAAAAAATCTTTTAAAATTTTTAAGAACATGCTCATATCTATCTAGTTAAATGGATGAAAAAAAAAGAGAGAAACTTAATAAAGAATTTCATTTTTGCAAAAGCCACTGAATTATATACAAGAGCTTTTATGGGTTAGCTGATAATTGACTAAAAGTAATTAAAAATAAAAAAACATATTTGAATATAAACTTTAAATATTACAAATTTAAGAAAAATAATTTCATGGTACCCCTAGTCCGACTCGAACGGACATGAACCGAAGTTCAACGGATTTTGAATCCGTCGCGTCTACCAATTCCGCCATAGGGGCTTACTTTTTAAGGGCTTCATTATATATATAAAACTTAATTGTAAAAAGATAAAAAATAACTCATATGAAAATTTGAAATGTTAATTTTTTTATTCATTTATTCCAATAAAGTTCATCATTAATTTTTTTTTTTTTGAATTAGATCATTTAGAACGGATAATCTTGAGAATCTTGAAAATGTATATTCCTTATCTATAATTTTTTTACTAGATAGCTCACTAAAAATTTTAGTTATTGTGTTCTCAATTTTCTCAATTGGTTGAAAATTAGGTGCTAACTTTTTAAATAATGAAAAGTCAACCTTGTATGATCTTGGATCTATTGAAGAGTCACTACCAAACTGGAGTGGAATATTTCCTAAGGTTTTACTCACAATTTTAGCTAAATCTATTATTTTAAAGTTCCACTCATTACAACCTATATTAATGGCTAAAAAATCTCCTCCTTTAATTTTATCCCTTTGACATGCCCAAACAATTGCTCTAACTATGTCATTGACGTGAATTAGAGGTCTAAAAGATTCTCCGTTTGAATTCAGTACTATTTTCTTTTGTAAAATGGCTGAAGAAATAAAATTATTTAAAACAATATCTAATCGCATTCTATTGCTAAAACCACAAGCTGTTGCGAATCTAAGACAAGTCACAGTAAAATTTTCTGAAGATATTTCTTTAAGTTTCTTTTCAGAATTAATCTTTGATTTTGCATAATTAGTCAAAGGATTTAATTTATCAGATTCAGCAATAATCTTATCTTCAGATTTGCCATAGATTGAACAACTTGAGGCAAAGATAAATTTTTTAACACCACTAGCTTTAGCTAATTTTGAAATTTTCAAGCATGATTTAAAATTTATTTCATTCGTAGCTTGAATAAATTTTGATCCAAGCGGGTCATCAGATAACGCTGCTAAATAAATCACTGTATCAAAATTTGAGAAGTCAACATCTCTAATTTTTCTTACATCACCAAATATTTGTTTTTTTATTTTATCTTTTCTTAGAGTACAATCTTTAAAATAACCAGTGTCAAACCCTACATAATGTGATGAGTTGGATTCTAATGTTTTATTTAAGACTGTTCCAAGATATCCCAAATTTCCAAAACATATTACATTCATAAATTTATTATAATTTAATTAAATAATTTTTAACACTTGTCGTTGAGAATTTAAGAAAATTAATGGAAAAAATGCAGACTAAAACAAAAATTTCAGTTATTCATCCTACTTGCAGGCCTGAAATTGCTAGACAGACAAGAGAAGAATGGTTTGATTTAGCAAAAAACCCTGATTCTTTAGAATATTTGCTATGTATTGATTCTAAAAAAGATTTGATACCTAGAGCTAATATAATTAAAAAAAATTTAAAAGAATTTTTCTATCCACTTAATGATGGAAAGTCAGTTGGCCCAGTTGCTAAAATTAATTATGCATCAAAACATTCTGTTTCAGACTGTCTTTTATTTGCAGCAGACGATCTGGAAATATTTAAGGATTGGGACTATGATATAGAAAATGTAACTAACTGGAAAAAGGATGCAGTTTTAAAAATTACAGATAACACTGAACATGTGCAGCAAGAATTACACCCACATTTAATTGTTAATCCAGCTATATCAAGATCTAGATATGAAAAATTTGGATATTTTGTTCACCCAGATTTTTACGCTAATTTTTCAGACTTTTTTCTTTCATTCCTAGCACACAAAGATAATGTAGTAATAGAAAATGAAAGAATAAAACTTTTTCACAATCAATCCAAATATAAAAATCAAAATACTGACAATCCATTGAAAAGATCACTTGATGAATTTCAATGGGAAATGCACAAAGGAGAAAGCTGGTTGTATGGACAAGAAACGTTCTACAAATTAGTACCAAATTTCATCACGCAAACTGAAATTGAAAATCTTTGTAAAGAGTTTTTATCTTCATCTCCAAATGAAAAAAGACAAAAGAATATTTTATTCGTGATAAATTCTGTTTTTTCTTCTGTACCTGAACATGAAAAATCAAGACTTGTTGATGTTCTAAGATCTCACGGAATAGATATTTCCATTCATTGATTCATCAATTAATAGAAAAAATAATTAAAATTAATTTTTTCTATTATGGTAATGAAGTATAATTCTTATATTTCAAGTAAGCATTGAACAACTAAAATAAATGATTTTTACGAGTGTAGTAAGGGTTTTTTTTATTAATGAAAAAAAAAATTGCAATAATAGGCGCGTCTATTGGCGGTTTAGTAGCAGCAGCTGAGTTAAAATATCAGGGTTTCGAAGTAAGTATAATAGAAAAAGGATCAACCATCGGAGGGCTTTATAGCTCTATAGACACTCCATTTGGAGAACAAGAGTTGGGTATGCATGTTTTATATTTGACAAATGAACATTATAAACATTTGTGCGATATTTTTGGTAAAGATGTATTCGATGTTTTCAAAGGTTATAAAGTTGATATAGCAGGAACCTACAACTTTGGAAAACTTTTTTTCAATTCTTGTTATCCAGATATTCGAGATTTTAAATTAAGAGAACAAATTTTTGAAGAAATAAAATTAAATTATAAAAATAAGATTGTGCCTAAAAATGCAAAAGATATATTACAAAAAAAATTTGGAGAAATTGCTGAAAATCAGATATTTTCACCTATACTTGAAAAACTATGGAAACAAAAATCTAAGAATCTTAGCTGTGGTTCTATCTTTTGTTTTTGTGATTTAAGAAGGGTTGTGATTTGTGAAAAAGCAGAAGCTGATGTTCTAAAAAAAGACATTTGGTTCGATCAAGTAATTGGTAATCCATTACAAGACAAACCTTCAGGATTAGTATTTGACGGAAGGTTAGGAGTTAGATTTAAAAAAGATATTGGACAACTTCTATCACGAGTGAAAATTTGGCTAAAAAAAAATAAAGTCAGCATATATTATAATGCTGAAGTAAAAATCAAAAATAATAAGCTTTTACTTAATAATAAACTTTTTTCTAATGAATTTGACGGGTGTATAGTCTCTTCCCCTTTAGCTTCAATCATCGAAAGTTCAAAAGAATCTATGAATTTTCTTGAATTAAGTTTTTTTTATTTTGAACTTGAAAATGACATATCTAGTTTTTTCCCATCTTATTATGTCTTATGTTTTGATAAAAAAATTAAATCAACTAGAATTGTAAATTACAATGCGTATGACAAGGATAAAGAAAAATTTATTATTTCAGTTGAGGTAATGCATGAAATTGGGAAATCTCCAGATGTGGATCATATAATAAAGGAATTAAAAACTATTATCCCATTTGCTGAAATAAAATCATCATATAAAACACCTTTAAAATTATTTTTGCCAATACCATCATTAAAGAATCAAGACTTTTTAACCAAAAATACTGATCTATTAGTTGCAAATAATAATACTCCACTTTATTTTACTGGAATGAGAACTGACAAAGGAATTTTTTTTTCTCATACAACAATTGGTTTGGCACATGAAGCAGCTTTGGAATATTCAAAAAAATTTTCTTGAAATAAAAAAAAATGCCATACTATTGGAGATTATCTAATAGTATTAAAGATTCATCTATTCCCAAATATTTGCCGATTCGTGTTAGAATTAACGATGAATATGATTTTCTTGAATCTTTTCCAACAGACAATGAATGGAAGTATATGCAGGAATCATATTCTAAGAATGAGAACATTGGTTTTGTCAATCCTGAATCAGGACAAATATTAAAATATGGAAAAAATATTAACGATTTTTTTCTAAAGGTAATGAAAAATTACAAACCAAAAACAATTTTTGAAATAGGTTGTGGAGCTGGATTTACAATAAAATTTTTATCTGAAAATGGTTTTAATGTTATTGGAATTGATCCGTCAGAATATTCTTTTAAATGGAGTAAAAAGTTAAATTTTGAATTAATTAATAATTTTTTTGATCATAATACAATTGAAAAAAGAGCAGATTTTATTTTTTGTAATGATGTATTTGAACATATACCAAAAGTTTATGAATTTACTTCCCAAGTTTATGATTCTTTGAACTCTGGGGGCGTTTTTTGCTTTTCAATTCCTAATTCTACCCAAAATATTAATATAGGAGACATTTCAATGTTTGAACATCAACATGTAAATATGTTCTCTGAAAATTCAATAAAATTAATTTTACAAAAAGCTGGTTTTAATAAAGTTGTTGTAAATTATGGAAAATATGGGAATGTTTTTAACGTGATTGCTGAAAAAACAAAATGGTCTTGCACCAAAAAGAAAAAAAATTTAAAAGGGGTCTGTAGCAATTTTTTTGAAAGAACTTCTCTAAATCTAAACAAATTTGAAAAATTTTATAAAAATTTTGGTGATAATTGTTGTTTCTACGTCCCACTTAGATGCATTCCTTATTTAGCTTTAGTTGGAGACTTTGGCAAAAGTGATTTGTTTGATTCAAATCAAAGTTGGAGAGGAAAATATATTGATGGTTATTCAAAACCAATCAAATCAAAGAATGATTTAAAAGATAAAAGGATTATTGAAAAAAACTTTTTTATAGGGTCAATTACTTTTTATAAAGAAATTAAAAAAATGTTAATAGATCACAAGGTAAATTCAAACAAAATTTTTTCTATTTATAATTTATAAATTTGATTAAATAAACAATGAAAATAGTAATATCACAACCCATGTATTTACCTTGGCCAGGGCTTTTTGATCAAATAAAAAATTGTGATATTTTTGTTCATTACGATGACGCAATCCTGCCTCAAGGAAGGTCATTTATTTCTAGAGTTCAAATAAAAAATAATGATTCTTTAGGATGGATGAGTATTCCCATAAAAAAATCAAGGATTCCTATTAATCAAGTTTCTATTGATAATGAGACAAGTTGGAAAAAAAAACATATTAGAAGGATTAAAAAATCTTTAGAAAAGTCGAATTTCTTTGAAGATGTATTAGAGCTTGTAGATGATTTAGAAAAAATTGAATTTAAAAATATAGGTGAATTAAATATTCATTATATTGAAAAAATATCTAGATTCTTAGGTTTTAAAACAAAATTTAAGGTTTCGTCAGATTATAGATTAAAACTTGAGGCAACTGAAAAATTATTACAAATCAGTAAAATCAACAAAGCAACCTCATATATAACTGGACATGGAGCAAGAAATTATCTTTGTCATGAATCATTTGAAAAGGAAAATATTAAGATCAATTATATGGAATATGATATTTTAAATTATTCTAACCTAAAGCAAGGTTTTACCCCATACTGCACAATTCTTGATCTTATAGGACACAAAGGAAAATCTTCATCAGAATTCATGAGATCAAAATTAATTTATTGGAAAGATTTCATGGCAAAAAACATAGGAAATTTAGAAAAGAAATGAAAAAAATCATTCCAATCGCAGGACCATCAATAACTAAAAAAGAGATAGATTATGTTTATGATGCAATAAAAAATGGTTGGTATGAAAATGCATTTGATTATATTGAAAAATTTGAAAAAAAATTTAAGAAATATGTGAACAGAAGATACGCAATATCTTTGCCGTCATGTACTTCAGCATTGCACCTAAGTTTGTTGTCATTAGGCGTAGGTCCTGGTGATGAGGTTATAGTTTCAGATGCAACTTGGATAGCTTCTGCAGCCCCAATAATTTATCTTGGAGCGAAGCCAGTTTTTGCAGACATTAATCCTAAAACCTGGTGTATTTCATATGCAACAATAAAACCACTTGTTAACAAAAAAACCAAAGCGATAATTGCAGTAAACTTGTACGGGAATATGCCAGAGTATGATGAGTTAGAAAAAATAGGTATTCCCATCATTGAAGATGCCGCAGAATCTTTGGGATCAAAGTATAAAAATGTATTATCTGGAAAATTTGGAATTACTAGCTGTTTTAGTTTTCATGGAACAAAAACTGTTACAACTGGTGAGGGAGGCATGCTAGTTACTGATAGTAAGAAAATTTATGAAAAATGTATGATTCTTCGTGATCATGGTAGAAAGCCAAATGACGTTTTGTACAGTAAATTAATTGGGGGTTATAAGTATAAAATGTCAAATATTCAGGCTGCAGTTGGTCTTGCACAAATAGAAAGAATAAATGAATTAATAAAGAAAAAAAGAGAAATATTTAATTGGTATTTTAATGCTTTTAAAGATTGCGACAACATAAGCTTAAATATAAAACAAAAAGATGTTTATAATAGTTATTGGCTTACAACTTGTTTAATTAATAAACAAAACCTGAACAAAAATAAATTAATTAAAAGATTGATGGATTTTGGTATTCACACCAGACCTTTTTTTAATCCGTTAAGTTCACAACCAGCTTTTAAAAAAGTTAGAGATTCAAAAAGAGCTTCAGAACAAAACAATGTTTCATATAGATTCTCTAAAATTGGAATTAATCTGCCTTCAAGTTTTAAATTAAAAAGAAGTGATGTTACTATGGTGAAAAAAACTTTGGTCAGAATTCTAGAAAATTAAAGTAATTTTTTTGATTTAACTATGAAATTCTAGGTCAGAAATTAAAATGAATTAAATAATTTATTTATAAGTTTAGTATGACAGTTTCAGCAATAGTTTTGTGTGGTGGTCTGAGCTCCAGAATGGGTCAATTAACCTCAAACACACCTAAATCACTGTTGAAAGTAAATAAAAGACCAATCATTTGGTATACTATTGGATTTTTGTACAAAAACGGAATTAAAAAGTTTATTTTCCCTCTAGGCTATAAGGGTGAAAAGATTAAAAAATATTTGATTAAGGAATTTTCACAGTTTGATATTGATTTAATTTTTTGTGATACTGGAAAAACCACACCTATTCACTTAAGAATTAAGAAGGTCTTCAAATATCTTGAAGATAATACCGATTTCGTTTTGATTAACAGTGATACAATTTTTAAATTTAATTTAGAAAATATGTATAAAACTCACATGAAAAATCAGGATGATATAACATTATCTTCGGTACCAGTCACTAGTCCATGGGGAATAATTACAACTAATGATAATAATGTGGTTGGATTTGAAAGAGACTTAAAAGTAAAGAATCTTGAGATAATTAGTAACAGAAAAGTAAGAGGAGAAGTTTATTCTGGTTTGTGCATAATCAAGAAAAAATGTTTGAATTCATTTGATTGGGAAAATTGTTGTGACTTTGAAACGTATTTGTTTAACAAATACATTCAAAATGGTAGTGTTAGCCAATTTCAAATAAATGGTACTTGGTACCCAATCGATACTCCAAAACATCTTGATGAAATCAATAGTAATGTTTCTAATATTTTAGTTGGAAAAGCAGAAAAATATTTTCAAATAACTTAATTACAAATAAATACAACATAAACCAATTAATTTTAGAGATTAACTTGCAAAACTTGATATATTATTTAATCTGATACTATATTTAGATTATATTATTTAATCTAATACTAGATTTAGGTATGGTACCAAGATTGCAAATAGATTTGGATGACTAAAATTATCCAAGATAAAAGACTTGAGAAATCATACTCCTACTCAAATACAATAATCGATAATTTTGAAAAATTTAAAGATGATGTAATTTCAAAAGAAATTATTCCTTATCAAGTTGAATTTCAGCCACCTCCGTCGAGCTTAAAAAAAATATGTTGGCTTGAATGTGCTTACTGTTACGGTGCATCAGCTGATGATTCTAAATCTCCTAGAATGGAAAAAGCACTTGCTTTAAGAGTTCTTAATGAAATTTCTTTTGGAGGTGTAAAAAAAGTAATTTTTGCTGGTTATGCTACTGATCCTCTGAACTCACCATACATTGATGACCTTTTAAGAGAGGCTATTAATTTAAATCTAATTTTTGGTTTTAATACTAAAGCACTAAAAATTAGTGATAATTTTATAGAGCAAATATCCAGAAAAAATATTCAGTCTAGTAGTTATTTAAGTTTAAGTGTAGATGCCGGATCAGATAAAACTTATAACATAATGCATAGTATTAAAGCTAACGTAAATATCTATTCTCGTGTTGTTGAAAATGCAAAAAAAATAAGAAAAGCAAATGATGATATTGACTTAAGTGCTGCATATTTGATTAACAAAACAAATGATAACTTAGACGAAATCAAACAATTTATAAAGGATTTTAAAGGCGTTGGTTGTAATTTTTTGAGATTTTCTTTTTTACAGCAACCCAAAGATATTAAATTGTGTGAAAATACTCTGCCAAATTTCAAAGAACAAGAAAAAATTAAAAATAAGATCTCAGATTATTTAATTTCACAAGATTCTCCTGAATGTAAGGTTAAATTGATTGATATTGATCAAGAAGAAGACATATATAGAAAAACAAGAACTCTACCCTGCTTCGCACGTTTTATTTTTCCGACAGTAGGTTACGATGGTTGGCTCTATAACTGTTCACAATCCAGTTCTCCAAATTTTCACTCTACTGCTCTGGGAAATTTAGCAGAAAATAATTTTTGGGATCTTTTTTATAAATACAACATTTCTAATCAAAAAGATTTCTTTACAAATTGTTCAGAAAAAATTAAAAAAAGTGGATGCAGGTGCGATAGAAAAATGCATTTAGCTAATAAGGCAATAATTAAATCAAATGTTTTTGATATTTGAGACTAATGAACAAATTGATTGGTATGATTGGTTTTGGTTTAATTGCTAAAATCCATTCCAAAATAATGTTTGAAAACAATTACCCAATAAGATGTGTTTTAGTTAGATCAGAAGAAAGTATTGAAAAAACAAAAAATTTTTTTGTTAAAGAATTTTCTTATACTCCATTAATTACAAATGACTACAATTTTTTTTTTTCTAAAAAAATTGATATTTTATTAATTTGTTCTCCTCCTTCAACTCATTATAAATTTCTTCTAAAAGCATTTGATAATAATATTTCGGTATTTTGTGAAAAACCTCTTTTTTGGGATAAAGAATTAGACTTAGAGGAATTTAAAAATAAAATTAGTATTATAGAATCTCATGAAAATAAGAACTTTTTAGTTAATACTAGTAATACTTATTTTTTAAAATCTTTTCTGGCCAATATAAAAGTAAAAAAAATAAAATATTTAAAATTTATTTTTCATACTAATGGATCTGCAAAGTACCAGGAAATATCTGAAGATTTGCTACCTCATGGACTTTCCATATTGATTGAGATTTTGGGTTTTTCAAATATAAAAAAAATTGAGAAGATCATTTTAGAATCACATGTAAATTATAAATTTAGATATTCAAATGCTCAGGTTGAGTTTGAGTTTAAGGAAGATCCGTTAATAGAAAAGAATATGACAATATACATAAATGAACATAAATTTACTAGAATTCAAGTTGGAAATAATTCAAATTATAGAGTAAGTTTCAGAAAAGAAGACGGTACAATTTTAGATAATTTTGAAGATCCTTTTAGAGTTTATTCTAAACTATTTTTGAAAGGGTACAGGCAGCATGAAAAGGATTTGTATAATTTAAAATTAATGAATCAGATAACAAAAGGTTTTAATGAAGTTAAATCTTGAAGAATTCTATGAAAAAAAATATGAATATTAAAATTAAAAAATTAAGACTAGAAGGGGCCTCTGAATTACTTATTAAAAAAAAAACTGATGACAGAGGATGGTTTGCAAGGTTTTTTTGTCAAGAAGAACTATTTGCTGTAAATAAAGGTAGAGATATACAACAAATTAATTCATCATTTTCTGGAAAAAAAGGAACAATAAGAGGTATGCATTATCAAAACAAACCTTACCAAGAAGATAAAATAGTTAGTTGCTTACAAGGAAAAGTTTATGATGTTATTGTAGATATTAGGCCGAATTCTCATACATTTGGTCAATGGACTAGCACAATTCTGTCTTCAGAAAAAATGAATGCAGTATATATTCCCAAAGGTTTTGCTCATGGATATCAGACACTTTGTAATAATTGTCAAATGTTATATTTACATACAGAAGTTTATAATCAAAATAGTGAGAATGGTTTTAAACATACTAGCCCATATTTAGATATTAAATGGCCATTAAAGACTACTAATATATCTATAAGAGACTCAGAATTAAGGAATTTTTCTGGAAAAAGAAATGATTTGTAGATCATGTAAAAGTAAAAAAATCCATATTATAGTTGATTTAGGCCACACTCCCCCTTCAAATGCTTTTTTAAATAAAAGAGATTTAAGAAATAATGAAATTTTTTATCCATTAAAAATTTTTGTTTGTTCTAATTGTTGGTTGGTTCAAACACTTGACGTTTTGGATAACAAATCCCTATTTAATAATAATTATCCTTATCTTAGCTCTTATTCAGATACATTATTATCCCACGTTCAGGATTATACAAATAAGATAATTAAACGTTTTAAATTTAACAATTCTAATTCATTTTTAGAAATAGCATCTAATGATGGTTATTTACAAGATAGATTTGCTGCTTCCGGATTGGAACTTTTAGGTATTGAACCAACGAGCTTAGCAGCAAATGTGGCTAAATCAAAAGGACATAAAGTCATTAAAAAGTTTTTTGGACTAGAATTTTCGAAAGATTTAGTAAAAAAAAAGGGTAAGTTTGATCTCATAATTGCGAATAATGTTTTTGCGCATGTTCCAGATATAAATGATTTTATGCTAGGGATAAAAGTTTGTCTTTCAAAAAATGGAGTTGTTACCATTGAAAATCCATCCGTCATAAATCTTGTTGAAAAAAATCAATTTGATACAATTTACCACGAACATTTTTCCTACTTATCACTAACTTCAGTTGAATTTATTGCCAAGAATAATATGTTAGATGTTTTTGATGTTGAAGAATCCTTCATTCATGGCGGAAGCATCAGGTATTATTTACAGCATAAGAATACACAATGGTACAAGAAATCAGAAAGAGTTAAAAAACTGAGAGAGTTTGAATTTTCTAAAGGTTCTAAAGATATTAAAACTTATGCTGGTTTTAGAGAAAATTGTAAAAAAATTAAGGTAGATTTTTTAAAATTTCTTTATCTAAAAATTTCTAAAGGAAAAAAATTTGCAGCCTATGGTGCTGCTGCAAAAGGAAATACTTTTTTGAACTATTGTGGTTTAAAAAAAGATATTATTCAATTTATAGTTGACAGAAATCCAAAGAAAATCGGATTGTATACTCCTGGAAGTCATATACCGATAGTAGATGAAGACTATTTAATTAAGATGAAACCAGATTATGTAATTATTTTACCCTGGAATCTTAAAAGTGAAATAAAAGAACAACTAAAGTATGTTAGAAATTGGAAGGCGAAATTTATTTGTGCTATTCCTCGATTGGAAATTTTTTAATACCTGAAAATTCAATTTAGTTTTTTTAAATTTCTTAAACTTATAGCAGTATTTGATTAAATCTTATTTTATGCCTCGAAGTTCACCGGATTTTGAATGCGTCGCATCTACCAATTTCGCCATAGGGGCATACAAAAAATTATTTTACACTTTTTCTTTAGTTGCAATTAAAGTCCACGAATAATTATGTCTTCTTGTTACGCTAACCTTTTTAAATCCTGCAGAATACATCAAATCTACAATTTCTTTTTTTTTAAAATATTTGGTAAATGATGGATTTAATTGATCGAAAATTATGTAATTTCTCTTTTGATATGAGCATTTATCAAAAACATTAATAAGGTAATCTCTAAGTGGGAGATTTATTACTTTACACAAATATATGTATGGATAAAGTACAAGGTTAAAAAAATTACATAAAAATCTTAAAATAAAATCGGGGAGTTTAATTGTAATTCTTCTTAAGTTATCAAATATTATTAAGTAAAGTTCATTTCCTTCATACCCATAAACCCAGCAGATAAATTTGCCATTATTTTTCAAAGAGTGGTAAATTCTTTCACAAACCTTTTGATAGTTTGGGATATGATGGATGACACCGATAGAAAATATATAATCAAATTTATTTTCATATTTTATATTCTCACCTTTAATTTTTTCATAAGTAATTTTGGTAGAATTATTATTTTTTTTTGCAATTTCAATCGCATCTGAAGGTTCAACGCTATAAATTCTCTTAGGATTAAACTTTAATAGGTTCTTCAGAATTCTCCCGCTCCCACTTCCAACCTCCATAATAATCTTATTTTTAATGGAGTTTAAATTAAATGGAGAAACAGTATCTTTTATTAATTTTGTGCTTCCATGATATTCATCAATTTTATTGTCTATTTGAAATTGTTTACCAAAATCTTTGATCGATTCTTTATGATTAATTTTCATAATGTATTTTATAATTAAAAATTTTAAAATAGATAAACTTCAATTAAAAACAAGTTTTTTATTTTGAACATTACCTGTTAAAATCAAATTTAATAAATTGCTCATGGATTTAAAAGTTTTAATTAACAAAATTAAAAAAACTAAATTTTTTATATTTTTTTTTATTTTACTTATCATAATTTTGGTATTCATTAAATTTTACACTTCATCTTCTAAAGATTTTTATATTTATGAAAATCTTTACAATGATTACCAAAAATTTGTAGGAACTAATTATTTATTATCAGTTATAGTATATTTAGTTTTATCAATGCTTTGGATTGCATTGATTGGAATTTTTACTCCTGTTTTACTCTTTTCAATAATAACATTTGAATATTTAGGAAGTATTTATTCATGTCTTTCTTTTGTTTTAGGTTCCTTTATTTGTTATTCAATTGGTAAGGTTCTTAAGTTGAATGACTTAAAAATTTTTAATAAGAAAATTAAAATAGTAAAAGATTCATTTTATTTATATGTGACACTAAGAATTGCCCCTGGTATACCTTTTATTCTAAAAAATTTACTTGGATCATTTTTTAATTTAAATAATAAAAAGTTTATACTGGCCTGTTTAATCTCTGATATTCCGCAAATTCTCTTATTTTCTTTTCTCTTTTATAATATTATTGAGTCTGTTGATGACCTTCTGTACGATAATAACTTTGATTTGTTTTTAGAAAAAATGTTTTTTCCAACTACATTGATATTTATTTTTTTATTATTTGTATATTTTATAAAAAGAAAATATCCATTTAACTAAAGACCTTGTATAAAAATTTTATAAATAAAAATGTCAACCAAAATTTAGATTCTACTTTCAATGCAATTCTTTAAAATATTTACTAAATCCAGTTTCTCAACTAAAATTCTTTATTATTCTTTTTATCTAATAACATTTTTTTATCTTTTATATCTTGGACCAATAAAGATTGGGCGAGATTCATTTCATTATTTAGATAATTCGGTAATTAGGTCACCAATTTATCCATTTTTTCTTGATGTTTATAGTTATATTTTT
>MDTA01090186.1_pt1 | contig 13641 bp, 6 predicted proteins | sample 811151 | NCBI WGS metagenome assembly MDTA01 (sample SAMN05326648, study PRJNA326480) | marine metagenome | isolation source: seawater | place: Indian Ocean: South | collected 2010 | reverse complement strand
GAGCGTGCGATGGCGGCGGCGGGCGTGCCCATCCTCTGTCGGTACAATGACGTCCCTCACCTCGAGCGCGTCCGCGGCTACGAGCACGCGATCGCACGCAGCACCGCGTGCCCCTTCTCGGCGACGGGGGACATCGAGTGGACCTATGTTGGCTTCTACCGGGCGCAGGTCGACGGGCTCCCCCCCGAGTACCCGATGCATTCCGTGCTCCGCGTGGCCTACCACGCCCGCGAGGGCACGCCGAACGGCATCGACGCGCGGTGCGCGAACAATTCCATCTTCAACCGGCTGGTCGCCGGGCCTGCTTCGGCGCTGGCATACTTTGCGGACGACATGCACCCGGATGTCGAGCTAGAAGCCGACTGCGTGGACGCGTATATGCTCGGGGTTATCGGGTGGAGCCTCGGGCCGGACGTGCGCTCCGCTTGGGCGTGGTTCGCGTTCTGGGCGGCGCTCCCCTGGATCACGTTGGTCGTCGTCGGGGGTTGGTGCGTCTGCCGCGTCGCGCCGCCTCTCTCGGTGGCCAAGACGCTCTCGGCTGCCCTCGGCAGCCGCGAGGCCGCCTTTGACATGCTGCCGCTCCGTGGCCGTCAGAAGTGATCGAGCCGGGAGAGCTCGCGTCGCGCGAGGTACAGTAGGAGCTCCTAGGAACAGCAAGAGGGCAGGAATTCCTTGAGGAATTCGCAGCCGCCGTGAGGCTACTACAAAATTGCCAACTCTTGAGGATGTTGTGCGGCGTTGCCGCCATCGCTACGTCGGCTTTGCCCCCCGCCCGCCCGCACTCCTACACCTCCCGCCCCCCGTGCAGCGAGAGCACCTTCCAGGGCGGCGTGGCGGTCGAGGTGTTCGGCGCGAACGGCTCGAACCCGGTCGCAAACTGGAAGGTCGCTGGGTCGGTGCAGAAGGTGTACGAGAAGGCGGTCAAGGGCTACGTGTACCGCTGCGACGGCGGGCCTTCCGCCAAGATGCAGCTGCCGAAGGACGACCGCCGCTCGCTCGGGCTCGTCCAGCCCTACCTAGTGCTGCAGCTGCACGTCCCCGAGGCGAAGCCCTTCTCGCTCGAGCTGTCCGTCACAGACACGGCGCGCAGCCGCCCGCCGCAACCCGCCAGCGCCGGCGAGGCGCCGACGCGCGCACGACCTCCGCCCTCGCTCGCAGGCGCGTGCCCGCCGGCGGCTGCTCTTCTCCACCTCGTTCCGAGAGGTGATGTCCAATCCGCTGCACACGCGAGTGCCGCTCGGCTGCCTCGCGCGCGGCGTGTGGGTCAACCTGACCTTCGACCTCACCGAGCTCACCGCGCACAATTTTGGCGGTGCGCGGTTCAGCCGCCTCGAATCGATCGCCGTCGGCGCCGTCTGCAAGCTCCGGCGGATTTTCACGCTGCGCGACGCGCCGGCCGAGCTGCTCGCGGAGGAGGTGCGCTCCCGCCAGCGCCTGCTGGGCCTCCCCGCCCGCCGTTGCGCGCCCGCGCAGCTCCTCGAGCCCGCGCGCGCGATGGCGACCGCGGCAGGCGCCCGTTCCCGTCGAGCACGTCGCCGTCCCCCGGGGGTTCGAGCTGCCGGGGGCGGAGGCTGGCAGCGCGGTCACGCAGCTCGTCACCATGCAGGGCGTCCTCGCCAACCTGGACCACCGCCCGGCAGCCGGTGCGGGCCGGGCCGCATTCGGACGCGCGGCGCCTCCCCCACCCCACACCCGAACCCACCAGAGGTCACCGCTCCGGCACGGCCTCGACCACCAGCGTAAGCTCACCCGCAGGCGTGGAGGGCTCTTGGAGCGAGGCTGCGTCGGACGACCTCTTTCAGGCCGGGCTGGGGCCCGGCCCGTGCTGCTCGCCCATCCCGTACGCGCCGCATCCGGTCGGCGGCCTCTCGCCGCCACGAGACGGGCGCTCTGCCTCCGACCTGCGCGAGCAGCTGCTGCTGCACTCGTCGGCGTCCTCGCAGCTGCGCCGCTCGGCCGCGCTCTCGCAAGCGCCGAGCACCTCGAGCGCCTGCCTCTCGCCCAACGTGCGCGCGCCACGCGCCGGATCCGGCCGCCGCGCCGCGTCGGTGCAGCAGGCGTCACGCGCTCCGGCCATCCACTCGCGGGCGCGCACGGCGCAACAGCTCGAGACGCGCACGGCGAGGGGGGCAACACTTGGCAGTGGCAGCAGGGAGGCGGCACCACCGCACCGCGCCGCCGTCGCCGCCGCCCCCGCCGCATCGGCCGCCGCCGCCGCGTGTGCTACCGGGCCCGCGAGCTCGCCGAGTGGCCCGTCGCCTCGGCTTCCTGGCACGCCCGTCTCGGCGCCATGGATCGCCGGCGCGCGAGGGGGCGGCGGCGGCCTGCCGTCGCGGCTGCAGCTCGGGCCGCCAAGCGACAGGGCAGTGTCGTCGTGTGGGAGCGCCGAGGCCATCGACGGCGCGCCGCTCGCGCCGCATGCCGAGAGCGCGCCGAGCTGGCTCGCGCAATCCCTCTTTGCCCAGTCGTGCTCGAGCACGTCAGACGCCTCCAGCGCGGCGGCCGGTGCCAGCGTCCCCGGGGCTCCGCTCGGATCATCGCAGCTGCAGCGCAAGCACGCCGAGCTGCAACGGCGACGCCAGCGGCTGCAGCAGCTCGAAGAGTCCTTCGAACGGCAGTACGGAGACATCCATAACGCCACACGCGCGCTGAGCGCAGCCGGGCTGTCGCCCGACGCACCCACCCAGTTCGGGCGGCAGTCGCCGCCGTTGCCTGCACTCGGCCCGTGCCGGCACGACGCGCCAGCCATCGGCATGCACCCCGGGGCGCGCTCGCGCGGCGCGGGCGCAAGCGCGCTCGACGCGTCGGACGCCGCGCCGCCGCGAGTGTGGCCACTCGAGTCGCCGGCGGCTCCGATGTGCGAAGCGTCGGCGTCGGCGATGGCGAGCACGGCGGCCGTGCCGCAGTGCATGGCGGCGGCGTGGCAGCCGGGCGCGCCGAGCCATCATCGGCAGGCGCACACACGAGGCCGCGCCGCGGTGAGCCCCGACGGCTGCCCCCCGTTGGCTCCGTCCACCGCACAAAGAGCCACAGGTGCACACGCTGTGTCCGCCCGCTCGACACCGGACGGCGCGATCGTGGGCCCAGGCCGCTCCGGCGTGGCGGCCGCACCGCCTCCGCACCCCGCGAATCCGGTGCAGCCGCCCGGCGCGCGGGCCGGCGACGGATCGGCCGGACGTGGCGGGCGTAGCGGCGGTGGCGCCGGGGTGCAGCGGGGCCCCGGTGGCGGAGGCGGTGGCGTGGTCCCTCTGAGCGCGTTGCGAATCGATGCGGCGCTCACCGTCGCCTATGGCGCTACTCCGATTTCGAGCGAGGAGTTTCCTCCCGCGGCACAAGCGGGCGGCAGCCCCACCCAGCACCTCCTCAGCCGCGTGAAGGCGGAATTCGGCTCAGCGGTAAGCGTGGACCCGTCGCCACGCCTGGCCGCGGCTCCGAACCTGCCAGAGACCTTCTCCGATGGCGACGGCGAGCTGTCGGAGCCCGACTCCCTCGCTGCGGCGCGCGCGTATCTTGGCGCATCCCACGGACCGAACGCCTCGCTCGCACACACGCTCGCGTCCAGCTCGTGCGCGACGGCCGACGACGCCCGCGGCAACGTCGCGAAGGATGGCGTGGGCGGCGTGCGCGCCGGGCTGCTACCCGGTGGTGCGCACGCGGCGGACCAGCCCGAACTGTTCTCGGACGATGAGGTTCTCACGAGCGCAGGTGGGGACGACCTCGACGAAGTGACCCAGGCGAGACGCGGACGGTGGGGGGTGGGGAGGGCGGGGGGCGGAGCGCGGAGCGGGGGCGGAGGGGGGGTTGGGCTTGGGGCGTGGACCGCATCACACACGTCCTTGCCCCCGACCTCTCGCCGCTTCGACGCCACCCACTGACCGTGCGCGCCGGCGCGCCAGGATTCGGAGCGCTCCGGCTGCTCTGCGCGCTGCAGGCCGTCCTCCTCTAGCGAGCGGCGCGCTCGCAACGCGGCGCTGCGCGCCCAGCCGCCGCAGCGCGAAGCAGCTGCAGGCCCGTCTTTCGTCGCCGAGTTTGCTGGTTGCGGGTGCGGCGGCACATACGATCCAGTCGCGTACGCCGACGCCGGCGAGCCCTCGTCGCCGAGCTCAGGCATGGGGGCAGCGGTGGGAGGAAAGTGCGAGAGGGTAGCGACCGAGCCTGGCACCAGCTCAGCCGCGGGCCTCGCCGACAGCTTGCCGCAAGCGCTCCGAGTGCAGGGCTCACCGTCGCGGCCGGTCCCGTCCGCGGCGCCATGCTCGCCGACGCTCGCTGCCGCCGCGCGCGCCGGGCCTCTCGGCGACGAAACATCCGTGGGCCCTTCTCTGTCGCGCAGCCTCGATCACAAGGGCGCGTGTTGTTCGACGGCGCCGACGAGCGCAGAGGGGGGCGCGCCGCACCTCGCGCCTGGCGGCGCGCTCTCCCATTCTCTCAACAACCTGCAGCGCCTGTTCACGCCGCCGGTGATCCCGCCAGGGATGGCGATGGGCGCACGCGGCCTCTCGCTCTCGCACGCGACGCCACCGCGGGCGCTCGTTGCGACACGGAAGGGGAGCAAATCGGCTGCTGGGTCTGCCGAGCGGCCGGCCGAGGGCACGGGTCCGGGCGGGGACGACGAGCGCGAGGAGCTCGACCTCTTGTACGACGGCATCCTCAACTGCTACTACGACCCCAGAACGAACAAGTATTACGAGTTAGCGTAGACCAGCCAGCGGGCCGCTCCAGCAGATACACCCGCTGAAAATTTAATTACGTCGCGCCACGGCTTTCCATCTACGCGGCGGCTCGAAGGTGCGGGAAGCGGCGGAGCAAGCGCGCTTGGATGCGCTTGCCGTACAAGGTCGACCGCAGCGTGCCGATGTGCGGCTGCAATCGATTCAGAATGAGGTCGGCGTGCTCGGCGGTGCTGACGTTGAGAAGGGTCTGCACAACGTAGTTTGCGAAGGGGTCGTGCAGCAGTGAGGCGAGGGCCGGCGCCTCGAGCAACTCGCGCGCGACGAGCCCCACCACCTGCGGCTCGCCACACGTGAGGCACTTCTCGATGACGTTCGACGAGAACTTCTGCAGCGAGAGCTCGGCGAGGCTGCCTTCGAGCGCGCGTGCGACCTGCAGCGTGAGGGCCGGCTGCTTGAGATCGAGGATGTACTGCACCACATAGTTGCCGAACGGGTCTGCCACGAGCCGCCGCGCGTGGCGGATGACCTCGGAGACGATCGCCTGCCTCTGCTCGCCCTCGGCGCGGTCGAGTCACCGTTGCATCACGCAGCAGCCGTGGCGGTGTGTGGAGATGGCAAGGCAGTCGGCGGCCGCGGCCTCGTAGACGAAGCTCGCCTGCGATGGGTGCGCCTCGGTTCTCGGGCGCGGATGGAGGAGGGGAGAGGGGGAAGGGGGGGAAGGGAGGGGCTGGTGAGGGGGGAGGCGGGGTAGGGAGGCGGCCGTGGCCCTCGCCTGCTCGCGCGCCATGCACGCGAGGCAGCGCTGCACGACGTGGTTCCCATTCATGTCGCGGATCAGCTCCATGCAGTTGCAGCGGATTGCGGCGGAGATCGCAGACACCTGCTCAGCGGTGTCGGCGGTCTCCACCATCTTCTGCACGACGCGGGTGCCATGCACGTTGAGCGCAATGGCGAGCAGCTCCTCGGCGGCGATGGCGATGAGCTTCGTGCGCTGCTCGGTCACGCCGTACTGCAGCAGCTTCTGCACCAGGTAGTTGCCGAAGGGGTCGTTGGCGAGCGCCACGACGTCGTCCGCGACCGCCTCGAAGGTCAGGTCGATGTGGGCGCGCGAGCGGAGGTCGAGCTGGTCCTGCGGCGGGGCAGCGACGGGGGCGCTCGGCGATGGAGGCCTCGCGCGCGGCGGCTGGCGGCGACCGGGCGGTGGGCGGGGGAGGGAGCGTAGGGCGGGCGGGGGGGGCGGCCGGGCCCGGCGGGTCCGCGCGCGCCTGCAGGAAGCGGCAGCCGTTCTGGTCGTAGGCGAGCTCGAGGATGCAGCCCATTGCGGCGGCCTCCTCCACCGTGCGCACCTCACGGCCGCGGCACACCAGCTTCTTCGGGAGCCGCGCCTCGGCGCCGCCGTCGCCCCGCTTGCCGCCGGCGCTGCCTAGCGGCGCCGCCTGCGCCGCGCCGATGGGCGCCGCGCCCTGCATCCACCCCCGCGCGCCGTAGCCAGATGGCGGCATCGAGACGGTGGGCATCGCCGCGCCGTACGGCGGCACCCCGGGGTACACGCCCGGCGGCGCCATCCCCGGCTGCAGCACGTACTGCTGGGGCAGGACGGCGACCAGCTGCGGGACGCCGTTCACCGTCGCCATCGTCGTGAGCGGGAGGCCGCCGTACGCCATCGCGCCGGTGCCGAGCGCAGCGGGCGGCACGACGCCGCCCGATGGCGGCAGCGGCATCACGCCCGGCTGCGGCGGTGGTGGCACCGCCGCCGCCGCGCCGAAGAGCGGCGGCGGTGTCGGCGCGGACGGCGGCGGCGGCGTGAGGGCCGGCGCCGTCGGTGCTGACGGCGCAATCCCCGCCAAGAGGCCCAGTGGCGACTGCGACGCGGGGCTCTGGGCCGGCTGCGCGGGCGAGGGCGCCGTCGGCCGCCACAGAGCCGCCGCCGGCGGCGCGGGCAGCGGCGGTGGCGGCGCGGGCGGATGCGGCGGTGCAGCAAGCCCGCAGAGCGGCGGCGCGCCCGGCAGCGACGGCGGCGGCGGCGTGAGGATCGGCGGCGGCGGCGACGCTTGCCGCCCGGCCTCCGACGCGAGCGCCATCTGTTGCGACGCGGCGACGGGGTCGGTGAGGGGGAGGGGTGGACGGGCGCGGGAGGGAAGGGGCTGGGCGGCGCGGGCGGGCGAGGGGAGGCGCGAGGCGGCCTGCGCGAGCTCCTCGAGGAGATCGACGGGCACGGAGGTGACGGAGCGGCCGAGCACCTGCGGGGGGCGCAGCGGAGCCCACGGTGGTTGGCGCTGCGATCCCGGCAGAAAGCGCCGCAAAGTGGCAGGGGCGCAGGCGGCGTACCAGGTGGGGGAGCTTCGCCGCGGGCGCCGCCGTTGCCGCGTGCTGCGGCTGTGCGAGGCCCTGCAGAGGCTGCGTGGCCGGGAGAAGCAGCGCCGCGGCGCCCAAGCCCTGCGGCGGCGCGACTCCGAGGCCGCCATCCGCCGCCGCCGCCGCAACTCCTGCGCCGTCGCCCCAGGAGCCCGCCGCGGTGGAACTCGGTCGCTGCGGCGCAGCCGTCCGCGAGGCGCCGTGCGGATCCGCAGACTGGCTGCGCATGCAACTCATGCGCCAATCCATCTCCTATTCCCGCAGCAGCAGAAGAAAGTCGCGTTTCTGGGATTCCTTGTGCTCGTAGAAGGAGCTCCTCGACTGGTTATACGCCTACTCAGCGCCCACGCGGCGTTGCGCGGCTTTCTGCTGCTCGGCGAGCCTGACGGCGCGCAGACGCTCGTGATTCGTCATCGATGCGCCGGCAGCCCCGAATCTGAAGCCAAGCTTCGGCTTCGCGAGAAACTGCGACAGAGAGCGAGCGGGCGGCGCCGAGGCCAGTGAACGCTCGACCGCGGCGCGCCGCGCGCCCTCGGACGCCTCGCGCTCCGCGTCGAGACTCTCGGCCGCATCCTCCTGCTGCGCCGTCGCCTCCCGCGCGGCGTCACCGAGCTCGGCCTCGGCCGCCGCGTCGCCGAGCTCGGCTTCGGCCGCCGCGTCGCCGCGTCGCTCCTTCGGCGACATCGATGCTTCCGGGGCGCTCGCTGCGGGAACGGCCGCGCCGGCAATATGCACATGTTCGGGCGCGGTTGAGATGTACGCCTCGCCGACGTCCGCCTCTCGGTCGTGCTTCAGCACAGCTTCCCGAGCCCTCCGGCGCTCGGCGCGTTCTTCGCGGCGCTGGGCGAGCAGCTGCAGGCAGGGGGGAGGAGGGTGAGGGGGGTGTGGTGCGTGGGGGTGCGTGGGGGAGGAGGGGGAGGCAAGTGGGAAGGAGGTGGGAGGTGGGAGGTGGGAGGAGGGAGGGGGGAGCGGGCGAGGGATTGGGGAAGGAGGGGGAGGCGCCGCCTGCTGCTCGCGCTCGAAATGCGCTTGCACGGCCGCAGGCGAGGCACTGCCGAGCGGCGACGGGGAGGCCGGCGCGGGGGCGCTCGCGGCGTCCGGTGGCGATGAGTCCGCCGGCGGCCTCGCGCGCGCGGCAGCACGCTGCGCCCGACGCTCGGCGAGCCTTTCCTGATCGAGGCGGAGCCGCCGCCGCATCGCCTCCACCTCGGCAGCGGAGGGCGACGCCGCCGGGGGGCTGTGGGCTGTCGCCGGCGTCTCTTCCTGGCCCTCGGCGTCATCGCGGTGCTCGGTGCCATCTGAGTCAGCCTCGGTAGCCTCCGAGGTGCCATCGCCCGCGATCGGCGCATCCAACGTGAGGGCGATGGCCGTGGGTGCGCCTGCCCGGACCGCGGAGAGCGCGACCGTCGGGAGCGCCGTGATCCCGGAGGCGCAGGCAGCACGACTCTCAGCCTCGGCCGCCTCCGCACGCAGCAAGCGCTTGTGCGCGGCCTCAAGCTCACCCCGCATCTGCGCCGTCTGCTCGGACGACGCGGCGTGGAGCGCCGCGACACGGGCCTCCGCTGCCTCCGCGCGCGCCTCCGCGACCTGCAGCTTGTCGGTGAGCTCCAGCACACTCGCCGTGTGCTGCTGCCTCGTCGCCTCGAGCTCCCGCTGGAGCTCCTCCACGCGCGCCTGCTCCTGCGCGAGCTCGGCCGCGCGGCGTCCGCTGCCCTCCTCTGCGCGCCGGCGCTCGCTGACCGCCCGTTCAAGCGCGCGGCCAAGCTCTCGGATGCGCGTGCTGGCCTCCTCAAGCTCGTCGTCGGCTCCACGGAGCCCGCCGAGCACGACGCGCAGCCCTGCGTCGCTAGATGCCCCTGCATTCTGTGCACGCTCTCGCGCCGCCTTGTAAACGGCAATTTCCTCGTGCAGCCGCTCCGCCTCTCGCCGTGAGGCGTCGCGCTCGCGGCGGAAGGTGTCTCTTGCCTCCTCCGCGGCGAACCGAGACTGCTGTAAAGTATACAGGCGATGCAACGAAACTTCACGCGCTTCTCGAATTGCAGCGAGCCACGCGTCGCGCTCCGCAGGCGAGCCGCACAGCACGCGCAGCTGGCGCTCGCTCGCCGAGCCATCGTACGCCGCGAGGGTGATCGCATCAGCGCCATCAACCGTCGCTGCCTCAGCGCGGCACTCGTTCAGCGGAATCACACCACGCGGGTGTCTCATATCTACGAGCTCGTCGTGCGCTCCCCCGCCGACCCAGAGCTCGCGCTTCGAGCCGACGACCCACGTGCCGCGTACGGCGTCCCAGCCACCCGCCGAAGCCAAGCCCGCCAGCTGAGTCCAAGCGGCCTGGCTTTTCCTGGAGCAATCGTAGTACAACAAAAGGCTTTCGGAGATGCACAGAAACACGTGATCGATGATTCCTCGCCGACTCAACTTTCGCACCAATCCGAATGGAAAGGACACAGGCTTTGGTTGAACTCTTCGCGTCATCGGGAATGGAGTTTCCTCGTTGGCCGCACGCGCGAGCATCGATGGGTTTCGATCCGCCGCCGCCGACCCCGCCCCTTCTCGCTGCCGTGGCCAAGACAGCGCGGCGGCGGCCGCTGCACCACCGGCCGTGGCTGAAACCCGACTCTTCACAGACGGTGCGTCGAGGATCAACGGCGCCACGAGTGTGTCGAGATGCGTGGTCGCTCGGCCCTTTGGGAGAAGGCGTCGAGTGGCCCGAGCGCCGTGCTCGCGCCCGCCTTGCACTGGAAACGCCACCGACCCATCCGCGCCCTTCCCACGGCCAGATTTCGCAGCATTTAAAGAGGATATCGCAGCTAGCCAGCAAGATAGTTGTTTCCCCGAATCGGCACGCATGCGCCAGTCCTTTTCTTCAGTACGAATTTCAAATGTAAGGTTCACGCCGAGTGGCTTGACGGTCACAGAGTGCTCGCCCTGCAGTTCCACACAACCTAGAGCATGACCGTTTTCGTTGGCATCCTTGAACCAGTAGAGCACACCTTGGACCGTAAGCACGAAGAACCGACGCTCCCACGAGCCCTTGAACATCCCGCCCTGCTTGTCGAGGAAGCCTTCCCGTTCTTGCCGCGTCGACTCGGAGGTGAAGACGCCCTCGGCGCGAACCTCCTCGAGCGTCGGCAGGTGCGGGTTGCGAGAGATCTTCTTCTGCAGCTTCTGCCGCATCGTGCGCGACGGCTTCGACGCGGCGCTGTCAGGGTCGAGCGCCTGGCCGAGCAACCCCGCGAGTCTCCGCTCGTCCTCCCAATGCTGCAGCCGCGACCAGTTCGCCGGCTGCTTGCGCAGCCTCGCGAGCAAAGCCTCGGAGGTGCTGCCTGCCTGGACGTCCTCGTCCTTGAGCTCGTTGCCGAGCACGCCACCTTGAGCAGCGTCGGTGCCGACGAGCAGCAAGTCGCCGTCTTTGAAGAGCAGCGGCAGCTGCAACAGCAAGAGCGCGGATCTTCCCTTCGCACGCAGCGCAAGAGCCGCCAGCATGCGCGCGTGCTGGTGCTGCGGTGCAGCGAGATCGTATGCACTGTATCTCACCTTCGCGTTGTCGAGTCTCGCGAGCAGCCGCGCGCAGCGCGCCGCCTTCAGCCGATTGGCGTGGAGCGAGGTGACCAGCACGCAAACGCCTGTCCATTCGAGTTCTTCCTGGTGGTGGTCATTGGCGTACCGCTCGAGCACGCCGCGATCGCCGTTCTCGAGCGCCTCCACGTCGCGGACCCACTCCTGCGAGTAGCGCCCGGCCTGCGCATCGACGTATATGGACGCGCTCGGCCGCAGCTTCCCGAACATAGCGTCGCGCTTAGCTGCGACCAGATGTGCAGCGTACGCGTCAAAAGAGCGTGTGGGATCCTCCCACACTTGGAAGTGAGTGAGGAATCCTGGTGGCTCGGCCCCCTCGTTTATTTCCTCCGCCGTAGAAGAGGGCCTGCCGTCCTCCGCCGCCCGGAGGTAAAGCGCTGCGAAACGATGAGCCAGCCGCACGTCCACGTCGCGTGACCGAGCGCCGGCCCACACAAAGGCGTGGTCATACGCATCGAGGAAATACGTATGCTCAGAGCAGAGCTGCAGCCGGCAGAAAAAGCCCGGAACTTCAATAATCTCGTAACGACCATTCGTGCTCATGAGGCGGAAGAGCCTTGGGTCGGCCGGCAGCAACGTGGCGGAAGTTCCGTGGGTCGGACTCGGACTCGGAAACGCTATGGCGGAAGAGCCGTCGATCGGCATTTGCTCCCCCTCTTCGAGGCTCAGTGCACGGCGTGAACCCCGGCAGCTGCGCGCGAGCTCGTCGGCAGCACGTCTCTTGAAGCCGCGCGACCCCGTCCCGTGCCACGTGATCGTGAGCTCTGCCGACTGAAGCACGAACGACCCAAACGAGTTGAGCGACGACGCTTGCCGCGCACAGACGTGGGCGGCGTCCGGGCCGCCCACGTGTAGCACGCCTTCGAACGCGCAGATTGGAGGCCCGGTAGTTCGATTCTCCGTGACTGCATCCGCAGCCTCGGCTTGCTCCGCCGTGCCGCAGGCGAGGAAGACGACTGGCGCCGTGGCGCCGAAAATGGAAAAAAAGTGCCGCGGCTCGCAGTGCTGCTCGACCGTCTCCTGCGAACGTAGCGGCAGATTCTCAGCTAGCTTCCCAGCCAGCTGGAACTTCCAGATGAGAAACAAATGGCGGTCGGCATTTGCTCCGACCCAGAAGTACAAGCGATGCTGCTTCCTCCGCTCAGGAGTAAACTGCGTGGAAAGAATTACGTAAGTCCTGTCCGTTCGGAATAGGCCGTGAGCTTCACGAGAGATCATTCGCACAGGCTCCGCACGCTCTGCGATCTCCCACACCACCACGTCCCCATGCTCGGCCGTGGAAATGCCCTGAAGTCGCTTGCCTCTGTGCAACTCCGCAACCTGCTCCGACAACCCTGGAAAGGTTTCGCCTCCCGGTAACGGAGCGGGCAGCGGGGCGAGCACCTCCAGTTGGGCTGTGAGAGAGGAGGGCTGCGGCAGCACGAAATGCGAGCAGAACAGTGCCGATTCAGCGCCCTCCATCACGCGGCAGACCCCGAAAGAGCCTTCGGTGCTGAAAAGACGCGCGAGTCGCAGGCCGGCCCAGCGTTGGAAGACGGTGGAGTGATTGCCTTGCCACAAGAAGGTCTGCGCGGACGACACGAGAACGACGACTTCGATGCTTCGAAGCAGTTTGGCCGGCGGCGCACCGCCGAGAAGGCTCATTTCGAAGGTTTCGATGCGCCAGTCTGCAACTTCGTCGTCCGCCGCGTCGTCATCGTCATCCTCTGTGGTTGACCCGGCTGAAGAGTCAGGTTTACCCGAGTGGACCGAGCTGGCGCGTCGTCGGTCAGCACCAGGACGGACGGCGCTGCGGCCCCAAGCAGCGCGCACGAGATAAAGCTTGGTGACAGAGGCAGAGAGGCCGCGGGGCACCCCGTCGTCAGACCGCGCGAGAGGCCTGCCACAAGCAAAACCGGTGGTCAAGGCAGTTTGTGTCTGCGTGGCTCAGCGCAAGGGCAGTGTGACGCACAGGTCCTCGTGCGTGCCGTCTTCGAGCACCGAGATCGCGGACGCTCCATTGCAATCGCGGTTGCGCAGGTTCCTGGCGAAGCTTAGCGCAGCAGACCGCACGGGCGAACATAACTGCGGGGATGGAGAGAGAGCGAGTGAGCGAGCCTCCGCGCGCTAATCGGACGCCGCCGACGTGGTCATGGCGGCTCACTCGCGAGGTTCCGTCCGACCGTATCAAGTCGATGCCACCCCAAACGAGCTGTCGCCGTGCGGCATGGCGCTGGCTTGCGTGGGGTGGCGCGGACTCGTTCGCGCTCGCTTCATGTTCGGTCGGCCGCGCAGGCACGACGGCGGCCTTTGGAAGGAGCACACTGGAAAGTGCTCCCTCCAAAGAGATCCCGCGCGCCGCGGCGTAGTGGGCGAGCATCGCCTTCGTCGAGCAGCATGCTGACGAGAGCTCTCGAGCGGCAGTGCGCATCTCATCGGCCGTGGGGCTGGCCGCGAAGCCTCCGAGTTGCTCGGGTGGTGTGCCGATCGGCGCTCCGAGGTCGGGCACTGAGACGAGCTGTCCCTGCGTCGTCAGCGATGAGTGCTGGCGCGAGCGTCCAAATTCAGCCAGGGAGCGTCCTGCAGGACGGCGCGAGTCCATCGGCGCATCGGCACGCGCGTTCACAATGGCAAGCTGCTGCAACACGTGCGAGTGGAGCTCCGCGTAACTGACCCCATCCACGCGTGCGTCGACCGATCCCATCGACAGCGGCGTTGGCGGCGAAAGAACGCACCAACCGGTCGCAAAGCGACGAATGACGAGTCGCGCGCGCGACGAATCAGCCGCTATGTCACCACTCGCCGCGCGCCATTCCGCGTCGGCTGGCGCCGCGACGCATGACCCAACTCCATCGACATCCAGAACGAAAGCGCCACGACCCTGGATCAGCTTCGTCGCGACGGCGTGGGCCTCCACGTCGATGCGCTCGGGCGCTGGCGCACGCGAGGAGCGAGCGACGGTGCGCGATCATTCGCATGAGAGGGAGGTGGCGGTGCGGGGGCGAAGCGAGGGGCTGAAGAGGAGAAGGTGCGGGGGGAGGGTGGAGGAAGGGAGGGG
>MDTA01201932.1_pt1 | contig 13643 bp, 10 predicted proteins | sample 811151 | NCBI WGS metagenome assembly MDTA01 (sample SAMN05326648, study PRJNA326480) | marine metagenome | isolation source: seawater | place: Indian Ocean: South | collected 2010 | reverse complement strand
TTACATATCACAGGAATGACTGATGATCACAAAGTGGTGGGTGGCCACTTATTCTCAACAGTTGTTCATATCACCGCAGAAATTCATCTTCGCATCTTAGAATCAATGCCTATGATACGATGCCCCCTAGAAGGCAGCGAATTTATCCGTCTAGAATTTGAGTCGGGTGAATGAAGATGTATGGACCATCCATCTACGATGTGATGACAGCATTGTGTACTGAGTATCGAGTCCATGAGATACCCGATTCTACCCGAGCTTGGAATGGACCTCAGATTATTCCCGACCAAGATTCTAGTTGTAACAAGGTGGTGACTGCGACTGATGCAAGTCTAGAGGTAATCCAAAAAGCCGTAGACGAAGGAGCTGACCTGTTGGTTGTGCATCATGGTCTGACTTGGACTTTAGGTGCGATTCCATTGCCATCTAGTGATGAACTTGAGGCTGAAAGAATCCGATTTTCTCTTGCCAATAATCTGGCTATTCTCGCACTCCATCTACCTATGGATGCTCATCCAATACTTGGCAACAATGCTGTCCTAGCAGACAGTATCGGAATTGAACGAGAGGGAACATGGTTCGCATCAAAGGGCTATCCAAGCCCATTGGATTCAGCACTAATTCGGGGGTCATCTATGTCAAAGGAATGGCCACAAATTGAGACTCTTGAAGATGGTCGTCTAACAATGGAAATAGGACTACATGGGCGTTTTTCATCTCCAATCAATCGAAGCGATATCAATGAAAAGATTCTGGAGGTATTAGGCATGGAACATACTGGACCAGAGATTATTCGTATCTTCCCAGAAGATCGGGAATTGGAACGAGATTCAATCGAAACTATTGCTATCTGTTCGGGTGCGGCTGGAGGTGCTGTTATTGATGCAAAAGAACTGGGTGTTGATTCCTTACTAAGTGGGGAAGGGCCATTTCAATCAGCAATTCTAGCCCAGGAAGCTGGCATTTTTCTGATCCTTGCAGGACATCATGCAACAGAAACCGTCGGACCCCGTGCTACTGCTGACTGGTTAAATCGTATTGCTGAAGCGAATGAATGGGACCTAGAGGCTCATTTCATTTCAGCCCCCATCGGCCTGTAAATGGGTTCTAAATCCGAATTAATATCGGCGATTGGTTGATGTGGCGTCGCCCTAGGGTATAGCCCATGGATGAAGGGATTGACTACGCTTCATCCGGTGTTGACATCGACCTCGAAGGTGCTGCTGTATCTTCCTTGATCGGAGCGCTAAGTGGTTCTGTTCGCAAACCTGGAACCGAAGGTGCTCCAGTGGATCTTCCGGGTGGATTCGGAGGATTACTTGAGTTCGGCGACAGGTGGCTTGCATTGGCAACAGATGGGGTTGGAAGTAAACTTCAGATTGCTAACGAACTCGGGCGATTACAGGGTGTCGGACACGACTGTGTTGCAATGAATGTAAATGACCTGTTGTGCGTTGGTGCAGAACCTATCGCTTTCGTTGATTACATCGCTACTCCAAAGCCCTCACCTGATGAGCATGCTGCACTTGGCGCCTCACTCGCTGAGGCCTGCTCTATCGCCCGTGTTACTCTTGCAGGAGGTGAGACGGCTACCCTACCTGGAATCGTCAAAGAGCTTGACCTCTCAGGTACTGCACTTGGATGGATGCCAAAGGATGCTGCAATCACTGGCGAACATATTGGATTCGATGATGTCATGATTGGACTCCCCGCTTCGGGTATCCATTCTAATGGGTATTCGCTTGTTAGAGCAGTTTTGGAACGAACAGGAGCAGACCTCACCAAGCCAGCACCCTTCGATTCAAAGCACTCCAATCGAACAATTCGTAGATGGACATCCGGCCCGCCTACTCTCGGAGAAGTCCTACTAAACCCTACACGAATCTATGTGGATCCGGTTCAGGACCTCATCGATACATTAGACAATTCTGACGATGTTCAACGGAGTGATTTGCGCGGTATTGCACATATCACTGGTGGAGGGCTCTCCAATCTTCTCCGGCTCCATCCATCTCGAGGCTATCACATTGATTCGCCACTTCCAGTACTCCCTGAATTCCATTGGATTCAAGAAATGGGAGGCGTTGATGATAGGGAAATGCATCGAACCTTCAACATGGGTACTGGCATGATACTCATTGTCTCTAAAGAGGCGGCTGACACTATTCTCCAATGGTTGAAAGAACGGGATGCAGGTGCATCGATTATTGGAAAGACCAATGATTCGGGCATCGTCACTCATATGAACCAGAATATTCGATTCGAACACTATTGATACTCATTCTTTGCGCTTGAAATACCGTTAGAGGTGTTCAGTATGGGATGGCGCATTGTGAACTCTGTAGAACTGAGACCGAGCAGGCAGTCATGTTTGGAGGGTTGTGCGCAGTATGTGAACCATGGTGGAATCTTGTTAGGGACCTTGTTGAAAGAACACCCTCGTGGCAGATTGATGCTATGACAGATGAGGCAGCAATAGTAGACTTAGAACGAATTCGTGAAAATGGAATTGAGGCTAACGACGAAGGATGGGCGGAAATCCTCTCTTGGTTCTTACCAAATACTTCTGCTGACTCTCTTTTAGATGGGTGGTCAGACGATTCTATCCTCTCACTACTCACCAATATGAGGTCCGTTCTCGATGAAACCTCTCCATTATTCGATGCTAATGCTCCACCTCGACCTCATGGGTACCGGAAGACGTTCGTCCGTTCTTGCCTACTCAATGGCCATCATCTTCAGTCCACTACTGCTGGTCTTGACTTAGGAGATTGGACACTTACATATGGCCCAGGACATCTTCTTATTCGTCTAATCTTGAGTGAAGGAAACGACCCAGGTGGTCGATTCGTTCGTTTGATGAAACAATTGATGGCAATGAATGGTATCAATTTACGTCCAATTACAGATCGAATGGAATTGAGAAAGGACCAACTGTGGATTCAAGATATACGGCTACCAGGTGCAGTTCGACCATTCATTCTAGAGACCGTTGAGTGGCCCGAAGACCCCCCCTTCAACTACACTCCAGAAGGATTTCACATCACAGTGTTAAACGATAATAGGATGCGACATGAGCTCAAACTTCCACGATCTCCACGTGCCATTGAGGAGTTCAGCGCTATCTGGAACGGTAGAGATGGGGCTGATATTGCTCGACGATTACGCGGATTAACCATAGCATGGGCAATTGATTCAGGTAATGAGAATCTGGGTGGAGTGGCCAATCCGACCGAGAGATCATTCTACCTACTCCGATCTGTAGTGGACGCAATGCCAGGTATCTGGTGCGATGGATCACATCTGAGAATCGCGGGGTCATCCGGTATTCATTGGCGGTTGTCACCTGGAAGAGGGGCCCATGGATCACCGTATATTATCCGACCTGTTGCCCAAACACCCGGCGGCAATGAAGTCCTATTCAGAGAGATTTGTGCCTTCGATTCTGCTGCTGATTTACCCCTTGGAGATAGAATCTGTACTGTTGCTCTCGGCTTACTGAACGATGAAGATACTAGACATCAAATTTCCACCGTAAACCAAGCTGTCCACAAAGTCTTGCGGTACACAAGACCTGCGGCTTCAGCCGCGGAAGGGCCTTAGCCAGAAACTCCACGGTCATGGCATGGAGGGGGCTGAACTCGGCCTAGAAGGTGCGACACCGATTCTCCTCCCTACTCCTGAGAACACCGACGAGCATTTCGGACGAGGGCCGGGTGCTAAAGCAACACGGGAAGTATTCCATAATTCTGCAATGAATGGTAGTCGAACTCGTTCTGTGCTTCTTATGCACCGATTATTCGAACTTGGATGGCTACCTAAAGGGAAACTTCGGGCCTTAGATGGATTGGGCGCTTCAGGAATCCGGGCACGTCGTTGGATTAACGAACTACCTGAAGAAATGGTAGAAAGAATCGATGCTCACGTCTGTGACATTCTTCCAACATCATTAGAATGGGCTAAACAAAATCAGGATTGTTTCGATGATGAGAAAACACTCACCTTGATCGAAGGTGACCTTCGGGCACGAGTTCTCAACAATGGTTGGCATTGGATAGATCTAGACCCGTTTGGTTCCCCTATAACGTTCCTAGATCCAGTCATCCAAGCCTTTGCCCGAACCGGGATTCTTGAGGTAAGTGCAACGGATTCTGCGGCTTTGACGGGTTCGAGCAAAGGACCGGCGATGCGTCGATACGGAGCAGTCGTACGCACCAATGATTGGGCCCACGACTCAGGCCTTAGAGTCCTCTTAGCTAATATCGCACGAATCGCTGCACGTCACGACCGTGCTATTGAGCCATTACTCTCCGTCTGGGAAACACATCATCTTCGAGTCAGTGTTGCAATCCGTCGTTCAAAGCAAGGTGCCTCTAATGTTGAGGAAAATATCGGTTGGCGGGTATGGAATCCAACATCTGAGGAACTGAGAATCTCCATCGATGCGGGGCTGCACCCCCATGGCGATCCTGATCGGTCTCAACCGTTCTGTTTTCTCCCCTTCCGCCATCCAGCCTCACATACTATCTCAAGCAAAGATCGACGAATCAGTGGACCAATGTGGATCGGAGCTCTTCACAACTCAAACGTCTTACTCGGTTTCAATGAGGAGACGGCAATGAAACTCTGTATACCTGACAAAGAAAAATTACAACATTGGGGCTTCGAGGCATCGAAACATGAACAACTCATTGAGGAATCTCGAAGGAGTGTTTTGCGTGCTATTCGTCATCTACAAGAAGAAGCCACAGTGCCAACTAACGCTTCATTGATTCTTGTTGATCGACTGCATCCTCATGTCCTTCTACAAGGTCCTCCATCACCTCGCAAACTTGCGGTAGCCCTTACTGAAGCTGGGTATCCTTCCTGTGTCGCAGCTTACCCAAATCCTGGCGTCCGTACCGCTGCTCCCTGGTCACTAATCCATGACTTGGCCCTAGAGTTAACCAAGTCAAAGAACTGATTCAACCACCGATATAGGACATCTCGACTCTTGGTAGATGAATCGTAGTAGAACTTCTTGGTTGTGTACGAAGTTCGGAATAGCGATCTTCTCTATCAGACCAAATCGTTTGGAAACGTTCTGCTATTGTTTCCAGACCATCATGATTCCTTAAAATCGGACGCAAATCATGTCCTGATGTTGCAAAAAGACAGGTGTAGAGATGGCCATCTGCTGAAAGCCTTGCACGATTACAATCGCCGCAGAATGGTTCTGTAACCGATGAAATAAATCCGATTTCGAATCCTGTTTCTCGATCTAAGGACCAATGCTGGGCTACTTGACCGGTATGAAGGGATGGTATCTGTTGAATATTCCAACGATCTTGCACTAATTGACATATTTCTTGGCTGGGCACTACGGATGCAAGATCCCAACGGTTATGATTACCAACATCCATGAATTCAATGAAGCGCAACGCTACTGGAAGATGCCTGAAACGTTCTATTAGACGTTCAATATCCTCTTCATTCACGCCTCTACGGATTACAGAATTTATTCGCACTGGGTTAAGACCCAGCGTTACCGCCATCTCAATTCCCTCAATGATTAGATGGAGCAAATCTCCTGATTTTCCTGTAATCCTCTGAAAGATTTCTGGATCAAGGCTGTCAAGACTGAAGGTGACACGATTGAGGCCAGCATTGGCGAGGGCTTTGGCTCGGCTTGGAAAAAGGAGGCCGTTTGTTGTCAATGCTAAATCCAAAGGGTGTTTAGCTAGCATTCTGATTAAGACATCGAGATCGCGTCTAAGTAATGGCTCACCGCCGGTAATTCGAATCTTCTTCAGTCCATGAGGTACGAGTGAAGTCACGACCTCATCTATTTCCTCAAAGGTCAACAAATCACTACGTGGAAGGAAGTCATGATTGGCATCAAAAACATCGGCTGGCATACAATAATCGCAACGCATATTGCAACGATCGGTCACAGAAATTCTGAGATCTCGGAATGGACGGCCTCGCCTATCAAACTGGGCTGTCATGTACATTCCTCACGATTGACGCCGATGAACTCTCCTCTGCTCAGATTAAGTAAAGAATAGAGGATTCCTTGAAATATGACACAATTGAAGAAATTGTATGAACAAAGGCGTAACTATAGCAGGAGGGGTAATTCTTCTTCTATCAGTGATTCTAACTATCGCTGGTGGAGCGATTACTGTAAGCTCTGGGGAGAATCTTGAGAATATCGATGACAGTCCACAGCCATATTACACTGCCTCGGAAGGAGGAGTTGCTAATTTTACCTTCATCGATGAGGATTTAGCGGGAAGTATGGCCTTCCAAGTATTACTTGACTTAGATTACGTCGATGAGGACGGAGATGGAATTGTCGACAATTGTAATGCGTTTGTCGTTAAAGTCACAGATGAAGACGGCGTAGACGTTACAGAAAATGTTACTGGTTTTTCTTGTGTATATGGTGAATGGACTGCTGAAGATCCAAACCCTCATGATGGCAAAGTTGTTCACAGCAACATTTGTGGCACAATTCCCGAATTGAGTGGTTCAGATAAATGCGATTTGAGGGAAGAATATACTGTTGAAGTAATGGTAAGAAATTCAAATGAAAGTCAAGATTTCGTCTTATTTGATCAAGATGCATATACAATCAATATTATTGAAAATGCCTTAGGTGATTTGGGAGCATTGTTTGGGGGAGGTTCGCTTGCATTCTTGGCAATGTGTTGTGGTCTACCAATTGGTCTGATTATCCTAATTATTGGCTTAGCAATTGGAGGAAATCCACCACAACCAGTAATGATGCAGCAAGCATACGTGCCGGTTCCCAATACAGGTGGATCTCCTGTTATCGGTCAAATGCAAGCACCAGTTGGTCAAATGGCACCGCCCATCTCGACTCCTGTACAAGATTTGTCAACATCTGAATCCCAAAATTAGTTTGATTCACTCAGATTCAAATCCCACCACGAAGTGGAGTAATCATGATCGGCATCACCGAGAAGGCGCGGGAGATGCTCGTCCAATTCCAAAATTCAGCCGACGACGATATCGAACGAGTACTTCGAGTCGAGATTATCGGGAGAGGTGCGAAGGGATTTCGATACGATCTCAATCTTGTCGATTTGTCTGAGAAAAATGACACTGATGTGGCTAGTGAAGTCGATGGAATGATAGTACTCATTGCCGAGCGTAGCGTCCCATACATGGAAGGTGCAACTTTAGACTTCGTAGAGACGCTGATGGGAGGAGGATTTCAGTTTGAGAACCCGAACCCGATGTGGGTTGATGACATTTCCAAAGCAGTAGCTGAAGTCATCAGTACTGATGTTAGTCCAATGGTAGCCACTCATGGAGGAACTGTCGAACTCCTCGGAGTAGATGATGACAAGGCTGTCATCGCTTTCGGTGGAGGATGCCAAGGGTGTGGCATGGTAGATGTCACGTTGAAACAGGGCATAGAGGTAGTAATTCGCGAAAAGGTTCCAGCAATTGTTGGAATTGTTGACATGACAGACCATGATGCTGGTACAAATCCGTTCTACTGAAATCAGAGAACCATCGGATCATCATCAGATGTTTCATCTATCTTAGGTTCAGGTAATGCAAGTTGATGCTCTTGCATCATTTCTCGAACCTTTTGTTCGATTACTATCGCCTTCTCCATGAGGCCTTCAAGTGGAATATCTCGATCGAGCATCTCTGAAAGTGCTTCAAGCGCTGGAAGTGCTGCACGAGCATCGGGGTATCCTGGATTAGATGGAGAAAGGATTGCATAAGCATCGAAGCCCTGTCTATCTGCCTCTGCTAGGAGATAGCCTGTGATTCCAGGCACGATTCCATGTTCAACAGATTCTAGGCCAATCTCCTCAAGGTGGGCTCTGGATGCATCGGTAGAACCTACACCAAATACTGGAGGAATATTTTCACCAGTCATATTTGGAAGAAATACTCCATCAATCATCACAAGGCGGTCAAACCCACCATCACGGAACCATTTGATTACAGTCTCAGCAAATGAAAGATTGAATTCATCGGGAAAGGTGATATCGCTAACAAAGGCCCCAATTCCATCTCCTTGGTAAATTCTCACAGGATGTTGGGGGCGGCGGCCACGGACAAGGGCCATCGCTGGAAATGATTCACTTAGAACTGAGCCTAATTGCTCCATTTCAAACGTCTTGATGACCCAATCTACTGCTATTGCGCCAACGGCTCCCTTCGTAGTGAATCCACAGATTGCGGTTCCTCCAAGACGCTCCCGCTCGGTGCCGTGCTGGACAACAAGCTCGAACGGACGCGGTAGACCCATTGACTCAACTCCACCTTAGGTCGTTTTCAACCCTCGTTCGGTCATTCTGTGTACTCTGACCAATCCTCATCATCTGGCCCACGCCACCACCAAACATCGAGTTCATCCTTCCACCACTCGGTTCCATCATCGTCCACATGGTAATTGTCTGAATCGGTGTAATCATCTTCGGAGGTCCCTTCATCTTCAACCTCATCAGACGATTCCTCTACTTCGGACTCAGACTCTTCCTCTGATTCCGTGGTAAAGGCAGTGGCTGTCTTCGACTTCGACATCGATACAGGGGCAGGACGCGAACCTTGTTTCATGAGTTCATCGAGTGGGACACCTTTCGGAATATCTGCTTCGGCACGAGTGGACGTTGCTCCTCCAGATACTGCCATTGGAAGGCCTCCAATATCGTCGTCATCAGAGAAGAGGTCTTCATCATCTTCATCAGATCCAGAACGGAGCATAATGGCTACCACTAATCCTAGTGCGAGAATTACAGCGACAATACCGCCGATAAGTACGAGATTATTATTGCCACTCGTCTCTTCAGAAGTATCTGTTGGACCTGATGGATTGATTGTTTCTTCCGTGAACCTAAACTGAATTGTCAAGACAGTAACATTGTCTTGGTAATCGGGAGCCGTCACTGTTAGACTGAGATCGACGCTCCCATCTCGGAACTGGGTATCATCTTGCATTTCAAGGGTAAGTATCTGATCTTCACCTCCCTGAATACTGAATGAGCCACCAAGATCAGATTCAATCTCAACACCTATGACATTCATCTCAAGTTCAAGATCAACGTAGACAATGTTCTGATTCGGATTAGTGACAATGCACTCAAGCTGATTCGCATTGTCAGTGGACCACAACGAAGTGTTCGCACGCATAGACCAAGTCTCATCTCCACAGTCCAGATTCAATGCAAGTAAGGGAGGGTCTGGTGTTGGCTCAATTACATTGGTATCTCCACCTGTATCTGTTTGAACAGGTGGAGGCAAGAGATCAATCGATACAGATGATGGATTCATCAATAACCAAAATGGCCGGCTGTTCTCATCGTAAACAAATTCAATCTCTCCGCCACCTGGGTAATCGACCTCCTTCTCAATGAACCCAGTCTGATCGAGAACTGATGTTCCCGTAGATGAGATAATTGATTGCGTAGCATTTCCAAGAGTCCAATCAAAAGATATTGCACCAAGTAAAGAGAGATCTCTTGAATCGGTTGTGACTTGTAGACGAGCTGTTCCACGATTATCCGAGTCAAGTTGCACAGAAGATTGAACTGCACTGACTGTCGTAGTTAATGTTGATACGAATGAGGAAGTTGTAGAGGATCCAAGTATAGCCTGTTGCGTAGATGTCGAACCACCCGAATATGTAGCAGAGACATTTACCACTCCCACAAAACGACTACTAGAGTCAAGAAGTGATGACCAATCTGAATATGACACAGAAAAAGCACCAGTAGCATCTGTGACAGCGATGACTTGGGTACTATGGTCATCATCGCTGAAATCAATCAGCACAGTGCGTCCTGCAGCCGATTCTGTAGCGAGGTCCAAAACTCCAGAGATAGTTAGTGAATCTCCGCGTTTAACGGAAGGTAAAGACGAACCATCAACATCCAAATTTGATGATGTTACTACTGCGACGGTGATGTTTGAAATGATGTTTGAATTGTTTAGAGCACGTGCTGGGCCAACAGTGACTACTGTTTCGTTGAGGTTTCCAATGGCATCAACTGCCACCACTGCCACGTAGTGATCCACGTTATTCATAATGGCCATCCCAGTTTGTTGAACACCACCTGTATTGTCAAGAATATCCGAAGTCATATTGACTACGATTGACGAATTTCCGGCAGTTAAGTTTGCAACATGCACCCTAGTAGACGCATTGGTAAATTGTACCGTATCAACAAACACAAGATGGTGATGGAGATCATCCGATCCACCATCATCCCAAGTGATGAGCAAATGTCCGCCCTCATCTCCTGGTACGTCCAACACAGTCAGATTGGTTACAGGTTCAGGGGGAGTTGTGTCTGGAGGAGGAGGATCAATTGTAACCGTCAAAGGTGAACTAAGGTTTGAGGTGATACCATTCTGATGCATCGCACGAACATAGTAACTGTAAGTCCCTGGTTGAAGAGATTGATCCATGAAAAATGATCCTTGAGATGTCGAGTAAGGAGTCATCAAATTCAATGGTGAATTGTCCTTAGTCCGGTGAATCTCATACATCATGAAAGTCGATTCGGCGTCGGATGAGGTATTGTTCCATTCGAAAGCAACGAATGGTGGTTGTAGTTGTAGCGCCATCTCTTCTGAGATATTCATCTGAATCAATACTGGTTCAGTTGGTAAGTCAATACTCGTAGCACCCGGGATATGCGTAATTGCGAGGTTCTGAATCGTGAATTGCCCTGTCGAAGATGTCATGTTGAAAACAAGTCCAACATCAAACGAACCCGTGCCTGCTACCATCTCTCGATTCAACGCATTGGTAAGATTCCCAAGACCAGGATTTGTATCCACACGAGTTGTAAGAGAATAGGTAACTAGGAGTTCGGAGCCGAGAACGTTGCCTTCACCACGAACATATGCGTCTGGCTGCAATGTGGAGTGATCAATTCCATAGAAATCCGTAATTGATGGTGTACTCGCCGTAAGTTCTGACTGGACAATTCCGGGAAGGCTACCCATTGTATCCATCCACTCGATTTCGTCAACGCCCTGACTTCCGTTGCCTGCATATCCACTAATGTTCACTTCCGCTGTAGTATCGCTATCGAAGTCAATTCGAAGATTGTGATATCCGGCAATGAAAATACTGTGTGTTGATTCACCACCAGCCACGATATGTTCTGGAACTCCGTCGCCATCGATATCCTCTACGATCATACGAGTCGGTGCTGTGATTGGTTCAAGTTCTATGAGTGGTGAACCACCTGAACCAATTCCAGATGTTGTAATTGAATTAACGTCAATTCCTCCAGTAAAAGTCACATCATTGCCATCATTTGTACCTGAATCAATGAGTAAAGCCGTCATTGTTCCAGAACCATCCCAATCTGCGAACACGGGTTCGTTTGCAAAGAAAACCATACTTTGAGTTGATTGGTAACCTACAGACGTGAATACAGCCATTGTTGAACCAGACATCGGGGCGTCTCCAAACAAATCATCATCTCCATCTCCATCGATATCAACAGCCTGAATGCTGTCCTCTAGTCCCGTCGCATTGACCATACTGATGACCCAAGCAAAGCCACCCTGTTGGTTAGAGGAGAAATTCCAGAACGAGACATAACCCTCCATATCCTCAGCCACAGCCGCTGTCTTGACTCCAGGCCAGAGATTGACTGAGAGTATATCCGAGATAGTTGTCGAAGATCCACCCGGTCCACCCATCCCACTTGAATTTGAAGGAACTGTGACATTCACGAATAGAGAGGAATATCCCCCAGAACGGCGAAGTGTCGAACAAAGTAACCCGTCAGAAGTACTGTATACAATGTCTGAGTATCCATCAGAATCAATATCATCAACATATACATCACCAAGTGACCCAGCAGAAGTTAGAGAGATGTTTGAAAAGGATGCATAACCGGTACTGTTTGCTAGATGTAAACAAACAGAACCATTCTGCGCATCAATTAGATAGAGGTCCATGCGAGAATCTGCATTCGCATCACCTGTCATGAGTTTAGTCCCTCCAGCGCAAGTCCATGTCCAAGATATAGATGAGAAACCTGATGTTTGAGTCCAATCGATGATTCCAACATGGGGATGGGAGCCATTTCCAGGATCTTTGTCACGGTCGAGAATTACGACCTCGGCCTCCCCATCATTGTCTACATCTGCAACGGCCATATCGTCAATGGCTCCGCCCGTTGCAACCACACCGCCGCCCATTACTGGGGCATATGATATGTTCAACTCTGCGAGATCCACATTTGCTTCTGACGGGAGATCAAACGACCAGATTGGTGACCATGTATTCTGAGTTGGAGTGCTTGATACTGTTGAACTATTAGTGCTGAATCGAGTTTGGGAACCTAGTTCACCATAGCGATTACCACCAAACGACCATTCCAACAAACCGTCGTTTCCGACGTCCATTTGGACAATGCCGGGGCTTGGATTTGAGGAAAGGTACTGTAATTCAAAACTTGATTCCGTTATTGTGGTATTTCGGTCTAGCGCCACATCCACAGTTGTGTTACCAAGAACTATCTCACTACTGCTACCACTACTGAATGTCGTGATCGATGAAGGATTCGCGCTGACGGTTAACATAAGCGGGCTAAAGGACAAACCGAGCATCAAAAGAATGAGGAGATATCCAACGGGACGAGGTGCAGTCGGCTCCACGGAGTGGGGTTTCATTGGTCCCCGTTCCCCCCTCGCACTGATAAGGAATCGGCGAGATTTGGGTTTAGAAACTCTGTTGAATCGACGGGAACGGTTAAGTCAAACATTAGAATGGTAAGTTCGTTCGGTGGCTGCCATGAGCGACGATGCGGGGGAAGGAACGAAGGCGCATCTTTCAATCCGTGTTGGTAATTCTCGAATCAATCTTGAAGGAACTGAACAGGTTGTAACTGCAGAGCTTCTCAAGTTACGCGGTGATGAACAGTGGTCTACTGCTCTTGAAAAGGTCCGTGATACTAGAGAGAAGGCGTTTGAAGCAGCACGTATCGCTGCAATGCAAACTGGGCTTCCTGAGCGTGGCTCCGCATTCAGTTCACTTGTCGCAACCTGTCATCTAACCAAGAAGCCGGATTTGATTTTAGCTGCAATCCACTACCTTCGTGAAGTCGAGGGGCAGAGAGACTCCCCTCCTCGAGAACTTAAGCAACTCTTCATCGACGCTGGTCATGATGCAGATGATGTTGAGAAATGGAATATCTCTCTCTATCTTAACCGCCTCCGCGAGCAAGGTCGACTCGACTTCCCAGAAGACATGCCCGAAAAGAATCGATTCATGTCTCTCACCGACGAAGGCCGTGCACACCTAGATTCACGTGCTGCCCAGTGAAAAACCAATGTCAGACCAAGATGATTCTCCGGCCCCTGTTGATTGGTCCTTCCAATCAAAAATCGATCAAGATTTGAGAAATTCAAATCTCCAAAATGCTAACCTAAGACGGTCGATTCTTGATGGTTCAAATCTTCAAGGTTCAGACCTTTCCGGTGCAGACTTACGAAATGCATCTCTCGTTGGTACAGATTTGATGAAGTGCGCATTAGATGGTGCTGATCTACGCGGTGCACGATTGACGAAGGCGAAACTCAATCTCTCAAACTTTCAAGATGCTAAGTTGGATGGAGCTGATTTACGCGGTGTTCGTGGCCGATATGCT
>MDTA01057867.1_pt1 | contig 13645 bp, 14 predicted proteins | sample 811151 | NCBI WGS metagenome assembly MDTA01 (sample SAMN05326648, study PRJNA326480) | marine metagenome | isolation source: seawater | place: Indian Ocean: South | collected 2010 | reverse complement strand
CCTATAACTCCACCTCCTAAAGAAATAACTATTGATTTTTTTGTAAATTTATTATCTAGCATAGTGCTTAATAAGCTAAATAAAGATTTTTCATTTTTATTTTTTTTATTCCCTTGAAATTCGAGAGCAATTAAAAAGCAACCTGATTGTTTTAAAATTTTGATAACTTGAAGAACTATTCTTTTTTCAATCTTCTTATCATATACTAACAATACTTTTTTATCAGAACTAATTGAGTCAATTTTATTAGATAAAAATTTATCGATTTTATTTTTTATGATTATACTATGTGTTTCCTTACCAATTTTATAATTAATATTCATTTAATATTTTATTTAAAATTTGTATAACTTAAAGAATTTATCATGCACCATTCTTTGTGAGGCTTTTTCAAAATCTTTTAATACATCAACTGAGAAACTATCACCTTTAAGGGATATTGACTTTATCTTAAGGCCAATTTCTATAGCTCTTAACAATTCAATATCTTCAATTTTTTCTAAAGGAGTTTTTTTATGTAATGCAAATCTTTCTAAAGCTTTTGGTAGAAAGGAAATTATCGACAAATGTTTATCAATTTTTTTGTTTATATCTTTGTACTCAAACGGAATATTGCCTCTAGACAAATAAATCACATGATTATTTATATCTTTTATTACTTTAATGATATTTGTATTATTTTTTGATTTAACTTTAAGTGTGGGTAAAATTATATCAGCTTTTGGATTCTTCTCATGAAAGTTAACTACGTTTTCAATATGATATGGACTAACTAAAGGTTCGTCACCCTGAATATCAACTATTAAATCATATTTTTTATTTATTTTTTTATAAGCCTCATAGATTCTCTCAGTACCATTTTTGTGATGTTTTGACGTTAATAAAACTTTTGCACCAAATTTTTTTACTGATCTTAAAATTTTATTATCATCGCAACAAATGATTACATCGGTAAGTTTTTTACATAACTTTGCCCTCTTGTATGTATGAACAATCAAGGGAATGTCATTTATAGGCAGCAAAGCTTTCTGTGGTAGTCTTTGAGAATTTAATCTTGTGGGTATTAATCCTAAAATTTTAAATTTTTTTTTCAAAATACTGTCCAGCCTCCATCTACTGCAATTGATTGACCAGTGATATAATCTGATTTCTCTGATAATAAAAAAATTACCATCTGTGATATATCTTTACTTTCCCCCCAGCGTCTTAAAGGAGTTTTTTGTAAAGTCCACCTATACAATTTTTTATTATTTTTTTTAAAATTTTTGTAATACGAAGTTTTAATGAATCCAGGATGAATTATATTCAATCTAATGTTATCATTAGCAAATTCAATAGCTAAACTTTTTGTCAATCCATCAAGTGCGCTCTTGGTAGAGGCATAACCAGATAATTGACTAAATCCTTTTAATCCTACAATCGATCCTATATTTACGATTGATAATGTAAACTTGTTTTTAATTTTTTTATGGTTTTTGATAATTTTTTGAGTAAAAAAAAAATGATTAAAAAAATTATTTTTAAATATTTTTGTTAATTTAGAATTATTAATATTTAAAAAGTTTTCTCTTTGTCTTTCGCCAGCATTATTTACTAAACCATTTATTTTTTTTTTCATTTTTTTTGAGTCCTTTATAATTCTTCCAGCTATAGAAATATTTTTTATATCACCGTGATATAATTTACAATTTTTTGAGTCTTTAAATTTTTTTTTAATTTCAATAAAATCTTTTTCTGATCTGATAACTCCATAAACAAAAATATCATTTTCAATACAATCAAATAAAATTTGTTTGCCTATTCCTTTACCCGCACCAGTAATAATTATATTTTTTTTCATCGTATTAATTTTCATTATTGATTAGATTGTTCCACAAATCATAATTAGGATTATAATTAAAAAAATTTGTTTTTTTTTTGTCAATCAATTTACCTTTGTTGTTATAATTTAACAAAGCATCTTTTAATTTAAGGTAATTGCCTAAAAAAAACACATTATCTACATCCTTTAATGGAGAAAGATTAACAACATTTTGATCTAAAATAATTATTAACTTCGAACCTAATAAGTATAAATCAATTGCCGCTGATGTGGTATTTCCTACTATTGCAAATTCATACTCATTAATTAGTTTTTCTATTGGTAGTTCAGTTTTATCGTATTCAATTTTTAAATATTTTGACATTTTTCTTAAAGGGTGTTCTTTAACAGAAAATTTAAAGTTATTTTTTACAAATTTATCTAAATTATTTATTGATTTTGCAATATTCATATTACTTTTATCAGAATAATCACCAATCACTAAAACAGAATTTTTTTTTATATTTTTATCTAAATCTAAATTAATAAATTTCATTAATTCAAAGTATCTTATTGCCTCTACATGTTTAATTTTTTTAATAGGATAACCATTTTCTATAAATTTTTCAAAACTATCATTTCCATTTACCAAATAAAAATTTGGTTCAAATTGATTTGTAAATTTTGATACTTGATTGTTATTTTTAGAAAATCTTAAATCCCAAAATCTCACAGTAGAATTTTGGACTGCATATATCTTATTTAAATCATTTTTTTTCAAATTATAAACAAAAGATTTTTCCCACCCTTGATTTTCATACAAGAAAAATGTTTTTCTCAAATTCTTAAAAGTTTTATTTATTTCCTTAAATAAAAAAAAATAATAAAAACTAATAAGTGATGACACCCCGTATAATTCTTCTTCTAATTTCTCGCTTAACAAATAACTTGTTGGAATATTTTTTTTTTCAAACTCTGTCTCAATAATATTTTTATTTTTTGCATATTTAAACATATTCGTAATCCAATGAAAAATAATTTTGAAAAAAATTTTTAATGAAAAAAACTCTTCAACAAAAAAGTGTTTATTTGAGTTTCGACAATTTACTTTTTTTAATAACTTGATTGATCTTGAGTAAGAAATTTTTTTGGAAGGAAAAAAAATATGCGCAAAGCAACTTTTATTAATTATATTATTTTTTAATAAATCTCCCCAATATGAGGATCTATATTCTCCTTTTTTTAAGCAGTTTTGGTCAATATAAGCAAAATAAGAGCAAAAAAGATTTTTAAAATTCTCATCTTTTACATTTGTTTTTGTTAACGAAAATCTGCTTAAAATAAACCTTATAAAATTAAAAAAATTGAATATTATTTTAAAATAATTAAAATTTAATTTTGTATTTTTTTTCGATTTTTCCTCAACAATTATCTTATTAAGTTTAGCAATTTCTTTTATAGACTTGCTAATATTTAATGGAAAATCTGAAACGATTATTTTATTTATTTTATGAGATTTTATGATTTTTTCAAATGCGATTAATTTTAATATTTCATTTATGTTTTCTTGTTTATATAAACTTTTTTCATAAATTTCAGTCGTCCACCAAATACTAAAATTTTTTTCAATTGTAAAAATTTCAAAAAGATTTTGATTATTTATCTTAAAAAAAGCTATTTTCTCAATTAAATCCACATATTCTTTTCTTATAATTTTTGAATTTTTATCAATATAATTTAATATAGAAATTTGATTTTTCTCTTCAATATAAGAATCCCAAATGATGAATATTTTTTGCCCACTATAAGTTATTAGTGATAATTTTTTTTTACTCTCCATTATTAATTTTTGATATCTATGTACTTTTTAACAATTTTAGATACTTTAATTAAATCTTTCTTTGTTATTTCAAAGTAAGTTGGTAATGATAATCCATGATTAAATAATGTTAATGAATTTTTTCTATTAAAATCCTTTGGAACATATTTTTTATAAATTGGCATAGTATGGTAAGGGTAAAATACCCGTCTAGAATCAATTTTGTATTTTCCTAAAAATTGTCTAATTTTTTTTAAATTTGAACCAATAAACATTGCTGTGTATAGCCAACAGACTCTTTTAGTCGCGATACTTTCTCTTTGCATAACAAAATTATCTAGTTTTTTAAAAGATTTATTATAAAAATTCTCAATATATTTTCTTTTTTTTTCAAACTTTCTATAATTTTTTAATTGTGCAACTCCTAAAGAGGCCTGCAAATTTGTCATACGAAAATTATAGCCAACTAGATAATGATAATATCTTTTTTTATCAGTCATACCATGATTCTTGTATAAGATAAGTTTTTCAGCTAATTTCTTTTTTTGAGTGACACAACAACCACCCTCTCCTGTGGATATAATCTTATTACCAAAAAAAGAGTAACAACCTATATCACCTATTGTTCCTGTGTATTTTCCATTTACTTTTGACCCAAATGACTCTGCTGCATCTTCTATAACAAATAAATTATGTTTTCTTTTTAATTGTAATAATTTTTTCATATCACAAGGTTGTCCGTATAGGTGAACAGCAATAATTGCTTTCGTTTTCTTTGTGATTCTTTTCTCTAAACTTTTTACATCTAAACACCAGTCATTAATATTTATTTCAGAAATTACAGGTGTTGCACCAACATTTATAACTGAATTTATAGTAGCTCCAAAACTTATATCGGGGACTATTACCTCATCACCTTTTTTAATATCAAGAGCTTTTAAAGCTAATATTAATGCTGAAGAACCGTTTGCGCATCCAATAGAGTATTTAACTTTTAGAAACTTTGATAATTGATTTTCAAATTGGTTAATCCTTTTGCCTCTTGAAGAAATCCATCCATCCTTTACCTCTTTAAATAAAAATTTCTTTTCAAGATTTCCTACAAATGGTTTAGATATTGGTATCATTAAGTAAATTTATTTTTGTGATATTTAATAAAGTTATAATCGTTTATAAAATAATTAAAACTTATAATTTAATTTGCCAATTTTTTTTCAACTAACTTTTTTTGATTGTAAATTTGTGATAATTTTTGATTATAAACTTCTATGCTATAATAATTTAAATTTTTTTTAATGATTGGCCAAAACCATGATTTATTTGTAACTGGTTTATTACTATCTTCAAGACCATTATTGTCGCTCAAATGATATCCATAAATCCATTTATTAATTTTTTTAACAGATTTAATCAATGGAAAGTTAAGACTTTTTGATGAAACCTTAAAATGAGCAACATCTAATAACATTTTGACATTATTTGGTAATTTTGAAAATATATAATTTATTTCTTTTGGATCAGCCATCAGAACCATATTTTTTTTGAAATTTTCTACTTCTTGTTTTGTTACAACATTATTTTCAATCAATAATATCACATTTAATTTTTTTGCAAATTTCGCTAAATAATGAATATTTTTTATGAATCTTTTTATTGCTTTTGATCTATTAAAAACTTTTGTTTTTTGCATATCTTTACCTAAATCATCTATATTAGGATCAACAAGATAACCTGCATGAAAACTATAGATTTTTCTTTTTAATCTCGATGAAATTTTAATTGCTTTTAGTGCGTGTTTTATACTTTTTGATTTTATTGAAACATTTTCTGAAGCTAGATTAAATACAAATGGTTTCTTGGGCACAGGAAAATAATTATGAGTTTGAAGGTTCATTTTTTTGCTAAATCTTGAAATAACCTGATTTAAATTTTTTTGGTAATATCCTGCTGAAAGCTCAACATTTAATATATTCTTTTTTCTAAATATTTTTAAAATTTCAGGTAATTTTTTTTTTTTGATACAGCAGGTGGAAATTAAAACTGTCATAAATCTATTTTTTTTATATATAGCCTTTAATTATTATTAAACAAGTTAGTAATTAATTTGTAATTTGGAACTTTATTTTTATTTGTAGTACAATAATTTAACAAATATCTGTTATAAAAATTTTTATTAAATTTGAAAATTTTTTTCAAATTGATTGACCCGAGCTGATTAATATTTATTACATTGACTTTGAGAGCATTAGCCAAATCTAATGTATTTTTTTGACTTACTGTGTGAATTAGTTCATCAGTATAAAATAATATTATTGGTTTTTTATAATATGCTGCGAACATAACAGCAGTTGAATTTCTTGTAATTATAAATTTTGAATATTTGATGAGATCCTGAGTCTTATTTGATATTACTCTTCTATAATCAAATAATGATGATTTATCTTTAATTTTAGTTTTTGGGTGTGGCGCTATAATAACTTTAATAGATTCTTTTTTTTCTAAATACGAAAAAAAATTATCCAAAGAAGGATATGTGTGTTCAACAGTTTCTGGAAACTTTTCGCCAAACATAAACGAATCAGAAAGAAATTTTGGTCCTGGAGCATCAAGATATACAGCATAATCTTTAAACTGTGATTTTTTTTTAAATTTGTTTCTTAAGATTGATGAATAGTCCCAAGAATGTCCATCAATTATTTTTATTTTATTTTTTTTACAGTGATTTCTAATTTGGTTCTTACAGTGTTTACCAGCTACTAATAAAAAATCTGGATTTATTTTATTCATTTTTACTAATAAATTTAAAATTTTCCCTTTTAATTTTTGAATTGTTTCATTTTTACGTTTTAAAATGAAAATTAAAATTTTATTTAAATTAAAATTAGTAGAAACTCTAAAATTATATGTTGAAACACCGGGATTAAAAAAACCTACACTTTTTAAATTATTAGATTTTATAAAATGGTTAATTTTAACACTTTTCAGTGTGTCATTTTTCACAAAGTTTAAGACCAATATATTCTCTTTTCCATAATTTTTAATTAAATAAAATATACTTTTTTTGAAAGCATAAATATTTTTTACTTTTTTTACTTTTTTACTAATTTTATTATCTTTAAAATACGCTTTTGCAAAATTAGGGTATAAAATATCTATAAAATCAAAAATAATAACATCATTTTCTTTTCTTAATTTTTCAATTTCAAAACGCTCAAAATCAAATTTTCTAAAATTAAAAGGGTATAAAAGAATTATTAATCTTTTCATTTATCAGAAATAAAACCGGCTGGATTGCCATAAACTCTTTTCTTATAATAATTTTGTAAATTTTTATAAAACTTAATATCTAAGTTATTCCAAACTTTTGTTTTCCACATTCTGCCTTCAATCCACTTTCCCGCAAAATGTACAAAATAATTATTCATTAAGCATGTCTCTATACATTTTTGAATAATAAATTTATCTTTTACAAAATATAAAAAGGGATAATTCAAAGCCATTTCATAAATCCAGTAAGCCTGGAATTTATAATCTAAAAGTTGATATTTTTTACTTTTTAAAACCTCATGACTGAAATGAACTTGATCACCTCCTGTTAATGATTTGTAATTATTTTTATATTTAAAAAAAAAATTTTTGAAAAATTTACCATGATTTTTTATATTAAAGATAAATAATCCTGCACAGAGATAATCTTTGTGAGTTTGAAGTTTCGAGTAACTGTATGTTTTTTTTAAATTTGCAAAAATTGCAGAATCAAGAGGGTAGTTTTTCTTTATAAATTTCTTTCTGAACCAAACAACTTTTTTTTGAACTTTTTCAAGTTCATACGGTAGATTAAATACATTTGAACTAGCGAATATTTTTTTTGGATTATAATTCTTAAATATATTTGGACTGTATGGATTTATCAAAATATCTGTATCAAGGTAACAAATATTTTTTATATTTAAATTTTTCAATTTTTCACCAATTAAATATTTTTGCCAAGTTGGTTTTTTCCAATAAATATTTTTTTTTGATATCAAATCTTTATCAAAGTAAATCAATCCAATATCATTTTTTTTACAATACTCTTTCCAAGAGGGTAGTATGTATTTTTGCCAATCTTTATTAAGACTTTTGCCTATACAGATGGTTGCTAAATAATTTTTTTTTTTGGACTTTAATAAAATTTTCATAATTTAACTTTATAGGGAAGTATAATATTCACATTTTTTACATAAATTGTATTGGCCACTTGCAAAACCTTTTTTGTAAATGTGTTCTTGTTTATACAATTTTATTAAACTCTCATTTTTCAAATTTCCAATAACTCCTTTAAGTGAATAATCTTGACAACATAAATTAATGTCGCCATTTGGCAGAATCACACCTTGATCTAATCTGCCATATGAACAGTAATATAATTTATTTTCACCTTTTTTGATTTCTTTAAAATTATGTTCATCAGTTCTAAATTTATCCATATTCGAAACTTCTCCATTTCTGGTATGAATATGGTCTCTTATATCTATTGATTTTTTTGAAATAATTTTTTCATTTATCAATTTTTGAATTATATTTTCGACTTGCGGATGGAAATTTTTACCAAACACAACTATGTAAATATCATTGCTAGGCAATAATCCACATTGAAATCTTAGTGCTTGCTCTAGATTCCTCAAATATTGTTCACCAACTTTCAGTTTCATTAAGTTTGAGTCATCTGGCAAATGAAACGTGACTGATTTAAACGCTTTAGTATGAGACATAAATTCTTCATTATCTTTTCTTCCAAACATTGTTGTTGATATATGTTGTTCATAATTTTTAGTTTGTAGATAATTTATGAATTCTTTAAAGTTTTTATTTCCTAATGGTTCAGAATAGCCCGACCAATGAACCACAGTCTTATCAGGTACGTTTTCAAAATATAGTTTAAAATTTTCATAAGTCATTATTCTTTCATCTAAATTTTCATTTTTTTTTATTGTGCTTTTGATTAAAGTTTGAGGGCAATAATCACACATCAAAGCACAGCCAATAGTAGTTGTTATTTCAAGTCTATTTTTTTTAAATTTAATAGACAATATTTTTGAAAAAAAAATGTCTAATTTTTTAGATTTTATAAAAAATCTAATCAATTGGATTGTTTTAATTAAAAGTTTTTTACTTAAATTTTTCACTTTGTTTATATTTCATATACCATAATAAGAATTTTGAAATTCCTTTTTCAATTTGTGTTTTAGGAGCATATCCTAACTTTTTTCGAGCTTTTAAAATACTTGCTGAAGTTTTGATAACATCACCTTTTTGTTTTTTTACGTATACAATTTTAGCTCTTATATTTAATTGCCTTTGTAATTCTGACACGAGTTTTTTAAGATGTACAGGTTTATTATTGCCTAAATTATAAATTTCAAAGGGTATAGATATTTCTTTACTTTTTTTAGGTATTTTTTTTAAACTTAAAATAATACCGCTTACAATGTCATCTATGTATGTAAAATCTCTTAGATGATTTCCTTGATTGTACAAAAAAATTTCCTTTTTCTTTGTCAAAGCTTCTGTAAACTTATATAACGCCATATCTGGTCTTCCCCAAGGACCATAAACAGTAAAAAATCTTATCATTGTAATTGGTGTCTTATAAATATTTGAAAATGCGTGAGCCATAACCTCATTAGCTTTTTTTGTAGCAGCATAAAATTGAATTGGTTTTGACGTTTCGTAATTTTCTTTAGTATTATTTCTCTGCTCCCCATATACACTACTTGAACTTGCGGCTACTAAATGTTTAATCTTAAAATTAGTACAACATTTAAGAATATTATAAAAACCAACCAAATTTGAGTCAAAATAACTATCAGGCTTATCAATTGACATTCTAACACCCGCTTGGGCTGCTAAATTTATTACGTAATCAAATTTTTCTTTTTTAAATAATTTTTTCAATTTAGAATAATTCTTTAAATCTATTTTAAAAAACGAAAAATTTTTTTTAAATTTATCTTTTAAATATTTATGTCTATTTTTTTTTAATTTGATGTCATAGTATGAATTAAGATTATCTATACCTACAATTTTATGACCGTTTTCGACTAATTTTTTCGATACATGAAATCCAATGAATCCTGCAGAACCAGTAACTAAAATTTTCATAACTTATAAGGTTAAGTCCCCCAACCACCATCAACTATAATGTTCTGACCTGTAATATAACTTGATGCATCTGAGGACAATAAAGCAATAATTCCAACAAAATCACTTTCTTTTGCCATTCTATTTAAAGCTGTTTTTTTTGTATATGCTTTTACGAACTTTTTAGGTTGGTTTCGAAAAATTCCACCTGGAGAAATAGCGTTTGCCCTAATATTTGGTCCTAATGTTTTAGAAAGCCATTTTGTAAATTGTATTAATCCAGCTTTTGCTGAAGCGTAGGCAGCAGGATTATTCATATTAGTCCCTTTATAAATGCTCCAATCAGGTCCAAAAACACCGTATATTGATGCTATATTTATAATAGATGCGGATTTGCTTTTTTTAATTTTTGGCAACAGTATTTTCGTTAAATCAAATATTGCTGTTAAGTTAACTTCAAATGAATGTTTCCATTGTAAGAGATTTTGATCTTTAAATTTAGCGTTGTATCCTTTCGCTTTATTATCAGTAAAAGCAGCATTATTTACAAAAATATCTATTTTTTTTATTCTTTTTAATTTTTTTGATAATTTTAACCTTTCTTTAGAATTACTTAAATCACACGATAATGAAATAAAGTTTTGTTCTCTATATCTTTTTTTTATAGAGTTAAATAATGTTTGAAATTTTTTATTTTTAACGTCTTTATCAAGCAAGATTATATCAGAACCAGCTTCTGCAAGAGTATTACATATTACATTTCCTAACGGGCTAGAGGAACCAGTTACAAGAGAAATTTTATTTTTGAGGGAAAAAATTTTATTTATCATAATAGACTTTATTTTTATACAAATATTTAGCTATATCAAAATCTAATTGAGTGTCGATATCTATAGCTCTTTTTTTAGGTATTTCGTAAAAATCTACATTACCATCAAACATTTTTTTTGATTTAAGTATAAAACTCGGTGTTGATACATACGCTACAGTCGATATATCAAACACATTAGGGGCGTTTTGTCTATTTGATATATATTTTTTTTTATCATTAACAATTTTTAAGAAATTATTCTTTTTAATTTCAACCATATTAAAATATGGATTTCTTGTTGGTTTAGTAATTGTAATCAAGACATCTGAATTTTTTTTTAAAAGAAATTTTTTTAAAGAATAATTAATATCACGATCAATTCTTAAAGGTGAAGTGGCAGGTAAAGAAATAACTACATCAGGTAAATCTTGATTTTTTTTTAGATACCTTATTAAGTGTTGCCAAGCAAACCATTCTTTTGAGTTGTCTTGTGAAAGTTTCTTTGGTCTTTTAAAGGGAACTTCTGCTCCATATTTTATTGAAATTTTCTTTATCTTATCTGAGTCTGTAGATACAAAAACTTTTGAAATAAATTTGTTTCTTACAGCTGAACATATTGAATAACTTATTAAGGGCTTTCCACAAAAGTTTTTGATATTTTTATTTTTAATACCTTTTGAACCACCTCTTGCAAATATCATTGCGTAGACATTAATTCTTTTTTTTTTCATTAATTATTTTTTTTATTTAATTTCACTAAATTTTATTAGATCATTTTTTTTATAGATATTTTTTGATTTTTTAGAAAGTAAATGAAAAAATTTATTTGGTTGAATGCCTCCTGATGGTCTCTTTGAAGTAATATTTTTATAGGAAAATTTTTCTCCTGATAAAATGTCCTTTGATGCTACAATACTTCTTTCCATTAATAATTTATTTTGAATTGCACTTTGAGTAATTTTTTTATTTTTTGATCCTAAAGAATATTCAATATTTCTAATCTTTGAAACCATATCTTTAAATTCGTCTATATTTAAACTTGAAGAATGATCGGGACCTTTCATTTTTTTATCTAAGGTTAAATGTTTTTCGATAATAATTGCCCCCAAAGCAGCAGCAGCAATTGCACATTCAACAGACAAAGTATGATCAGAATAACCAACTTTTATTCCTAATTTTTTTTTAAGTTCAGGTATTACATTCAGATTAGCATCTTTGAATGGCGTTGGATAAGCTGTATTACAATGCATCAAAATTAATTTTTTTTTATAATTAAAATTATTTTTTTTTTAAAAATAATATTAATTCTTTAATATCTTTTAAATTTGACAAACCTGTTGAAATAATAATCTTTTTTTTTAATTTAATTATTTCTCTAATTAATTGAAAATTTTTAATTTCTGGTGATCCTACTTTAAATATATTCTGTAACTTACTTAAAAATCTAATACTTGATAAATCATCTGCTGTAGACATAAAATCTATTTTGAGTTTATCACAATGTTTTTTAATTTTTTTGAATTCTGCAAATTTTAGTTCAAGCTTTTTTGCAAAAAGATACTGATCATGATTTTTGCTATTTTTAAGTTGATATTTTGGTCTTTTTGTTTTTGGCAAAATAATTTCATCAGTTCTCCAAGTTTGAAATTTAACTGCGTCAGCACCTGCTTTTTTAGCTAAATTAACCAATTTTAAAGCATTTGATATTTTCCCATTATGGTTAACTCCAGCTTCTGCAACTATATAAATCTTATTTTTTTTTAACATTTAATTAAACAACCACCCCATGAGTAACCAACACCAAATCCAAGTAAAAGAATTTTTGAATTTTTTGTTATTTTTTTATTATTCATTGATCTTTTTAACGCTATTGGAATAGATGCTGAAACAGTATTTCCAACATCTTTTAGATCAATTATAAATTTATTTTCATCAAGCATCAGCTTTCTTTGTAAATTTTCTAAAACAAACTTACTTGCTTGATGAAATAAAAAAAAATCGATATCTTTTTTTTTTATCTTAGATTTGCTAATTATTTTTTCAAAGCATTCTTTAACTTTCGTTAATGTAAACATATAAACTTTAGAACCATCCATATGTAGTTGATTTTTTTTTAAATTTGGTAATTTATCAAAAATATAATCTTTATGAGGGACAATTAAATTTTTATAACCTCGACCTTCCGACCCCAAAACAAAATTTGAAATTTTCTCAGTTTTGCTTTTTGTAATATATGTACTCGCAGATCCATCGCTGAATATAGGTCTGCATGAAGTATCGTTTTTATTGATATACTTTGTGTAATTTTCTGCACATACTACAATTCCAGCTTCGCATAAATTTGCTTCAATCAAAGAAGAGGCTATTGCTAAACCATAAATAAAACCTGAACAGCCTTGATTCACATCAAATGCAAGACAATCATTTGATAAATTCAATTTATGATGCAGAATATTAGCGTTTGTTGGTATATTTCCGGCTGGTGATTGGGTAACAAGTATTAAAAAATCAACTTTTTTTATTTTGTTTTTTTGGATTAGTTTTTTACAAGATTTTTCTGCCATTTCAATAACATTAAGTTTTTTTTCTATATGTCTTTTTTTTATTCCAGTAGTTCTATAAATTCTTTTTATATCCCATGTTGGATTATCATTTTTCAAATTAGATAAGTTATCAATTTTTTTTGGAAGATAATATTCTATGAATTTTATCTGAGAATGCATAAAATTATTTAGACAATAATTTTTTTTTTTTTAAAATAGAAATTATTTTTTTAATTGAATCCGCTGTTGCAAGTTCAGCAATCAAGCCAGCTTTCCCTTTAGAAATTTTGTCTAATTTTTCGAGAATCTTTAAATGGTTTAAAGAGTCCCAACTTTCGGAATTTTTTGATGATGTGTTTAAATTTATTTTTTTTTTTTCATCTAAAATATCCTGAACAATAGCAAGAATTTTTTTTTCATTTAACATAATTTTTGGCTAAAAAAATATCAGTAGTGAATGTTAATATACCAAATCTTTCTTCAAAATCAATTAATTTTTTTTTTTTCAAATTAAAAAGTACTTTTTTATTTTTATAAAACTCTTTTGG
>MDTA01185495.1_pt1 | contig 13647 bp, 12 predicted proteins | sample 811151 | NCBI WGS metagenome assembly MDTA01 (sample SAMN05326648, study PRJNA326480) | marine metagenome | isolation source: seawater | place: Indian Ocean: South | collected 2010 | reverse complement strand
TTTTTCTGACAAACAAATTGGTTTCTATTATTTTTTAGGAGCTTTTGCTGGTGTCTTATCTCAACCTTTTGTAGGAGCATTAAGTGATAAAATAGATAAAAGAAAATTAATTTTTATTTTTCTTTGTGGAAATATTATATGGCCTATACTCCTGTTAAAAATTATAAACTTAGATTACGCTGTTTATTTATCTGTCATTATATGGGGCTGTTCAAGTATAAGTTTGTATACTGTGACTTTAGCATATTTAGGACAAAGAATAAAAATAAAGGAAATTGCAATAGCAACCTCATTATTTATCATAATATATGAAGCAGGAGAATTCTTAGGACCTATTTCCGTAGGTGTAGTTATGGATAATATAGGAAATAATGGATTTATTTATAGCCTATTAATCTTTACAAGTTTTAGTATAATAATTGGATTTATCAGGTCAGTTTTAAAAAAATGAAAATAAAAATAATTAAAGCAAAAAAAGAAAATATTAATGATGTTGGTATCCTATTTGATTTATATAGACAATTTTACAAATATAATCCTGAATTAAAAAAATCCACAAAATATATTAAAGAGAGAATTTCTAAAAAAGATTCAACAATTTTTGTATGCTATCAAGATAAGGAAGCATGCGGATTTGTTCAATTATATGAAACTTTTGATTCACTAAATATTAATAAAAAATTAATTTTATACGACCTATATGTAAAAAAAGATTATAGAAAAAAAGGAGTTGGAAAAATTTTAATGAATAAAGCTAAGGAATTTGCAGTTAAACATAAATTTAAAATAATTGAATTGTCTACTGCTATTACAAATAAAAAAGCTCAATCATTGTATGAATCTCTTGAATATCAAAGGGATAAAGAATATTATAATTATTATTTAGAATTATAAATATTATGAAAACAGTTAAATTTAATGAAATGAAAGATGGTGATCAAGAAGATTATGATCTTCTTGCCAAATTTGAAGATAAATATATTGAAGGTACCGCTGATAGAGTTATTCGAGTCTTAAAAGGATTAGACTCTTCCCTAGGAGGTTATAAAATATCTAGACTAGAACATTCACTGCAAGCTGCTTCTAGTGCTTTAAGGGATAATGCTGATGAAGAAATGGTTGTTGCTGCCTTATTGCATGATATAGGTGATGAAATAGCTCCATTAAACCATTCTGAGATATCTGCTGCTGTATTAAAACCATTTGTTTCAGAAAAAACACATTGGATTGTTGAAAAACATGGGTTATTTCAAGCATATTATTATAATCATCATTATGGCCAAGATAGAAATTTAAGAGATAAATTTAAAGGTCATCCATTTTATAAGGATACTTTAGATTTTTGTTCAAGATGGGATCAAAATTCATTTGATCCAAGTTATGATACAATTCAGCTAAAAGAGTTTATTCCTATGGTCTATAGAATTTTTAATAGAGAACCCCATAAGCATGTATATTTAGGCTTATAATTATTTATTTTTTTAGTTTTCCTACTAAATGTAAATCACCTGGATTAAATTGATCTTTATGATTGTCTATAAATTCATTTATTAATTTTCTTTTTGAGTCCTCAAATTCAGTAACTCTTCTTGTATCTAAATCGACATATAATGAACAAACTTCTGTGGTTGCTGCTAAATATTTTTCTACTTTATGAATCATTTCAAGCTTATAAACAATACGTTTTTTATCAAAATCTATAAAAAGAAGATTCATGTCGACCTCATCTCCAACTTTAACTTCCATGTCATATGTAGTGTGAGACTCTACTGCAAATGTAGTTCTTTTTTCTATTTTAGCTGAGTCTTCTCCAATATTAAATTTTTGAAGAAGCACTTCCCAAGATGCATCAAATAAATGGATATAGAATGCTAAATTCATATGACCATTATAGTCAGTCCATTCTGATTTTACTCTCCCAGTTTTTAAATATATAGACACTTGTTAATTTCCTAATTCTGAGATACATTATTTTTAGTAAAAAATGAATAATGAAGTTGTCATAAGTTGTGCTGTAACTGGATCCGGAGATACAGCAAATAAACATCCAAATTTACCAATTACTCCCAAACAAATTGCTGAAGCTTCAATTGAAGCAGCAAATGCTGGAGCTGCTGTTGCACATATTCATGTAAGAGAGCCTAATGGAAAACCTAGCAGAAATATTGAGTATTATAAAGAAGTTGCAGATAGAATCAGATCTTCAGAAACTGATGTTATTATAAACTTTACAACAGGTATGGGTGGAGATTTTGAAGTTGGTGAAGGTAAAGATCCTTTAAATCCTGTAGGTCCCAATACTGATATGATACATGCTTTAGATAGGCTTGAACATATAGAAGAATTACTTCCTGAAATATGTACTTTAGATTGTGGATCTCTAAATTTTGGTAATACAAATATGACTTTTATACATACACCTATTCAGTTAAGGGCTGCTGCAAAAAAAATGCAAGATCTTGGAGTAAAACCAGAAATGGAAGCCTTTGAAATGGGTCACCTATGGTTTGCGAATCAATTGTATAAAGAAGGTTTGGTAGATAGCCCTCCTCTTTATCAAATATGCCTTGGTATTCCATGGGGATCACCAGCAGATACAAGTGCTATGAAAGTTATGGCTGATATGGTGCCCCCTGAAGGATTTTGGGCAGGTTTTGGAATTGGAAGACATCAAATGCCAATGGTTGCTCAGGCTGTAATACTTGGAGGTAATGTCCGTGTGGGTTTAGAAGATAACTTATATTTAGAAAAAGGTGTATTTGCATCAAATGCCCAACTTGTTGAAAAGGCAAAAAGAATAATTAGTGATCTTGGCTCAAAAATACTGACGCCTAAAGAAACTAGAAAAAAACTTAATTTAAAAAAACATTACTAATCTATATTCAAGTGAAAATTAATTTTAAAAATATAGCGGTTATTGGTACTGGAGTAATAGGCGCAGGCTGGATTATAAGATTTTTGTATAATGATAAAAAAGTTTATGTCTATGATCCAAATATAAAACAAAAAAAATTTTTATTATCAGAAATTAATAGAACTAAAAAAATCTTAAAAAAGTATTATAAAAAATCATTTAATATAAAAAAAAATCTAATTTTTTGTAAAAATATAAAAGATGCTGTTGAAAATGTTGATTTAATTCAAGAAAATGTTCCTGAAAATGAAAAAATAAAAATAAAAATTATTGAACAAATTAGCAAATATACAAAAAAAAATAGTATTATAGCTTCAAGTTCCTCTGGACTATTGCCAACTAAAATTCAAATAAAATGTGTAAATCCAGAACGCTTCATCATAGCTCATCCTTTTAATCCAGTATATTTACTTCCACTTGTGGAACTTGTTAAGGGTAAGAAAACAAAAAAACTATATATTGATAAAGCCAAGTTATTTTACAAAAGTATAGGAATGCAAACTCTTATTCTAAAAAAAGAATTACCTGGATATTTGTCTGATAGGCTACAAGAGTCAATGTGGAGAGAGTCATTACACTTAATTAATGAAAATTATGCTTCAACTAAAGATTTGGATGATGCTATCATCTATGGTCCTGGATTGAGATGGGCATTAATGGGTACATTTTTAACTTTCCATCTTGCTGGGGGTAAAATGGGAATGTCTCACATGTTAGAACAATTTGGTCCAACTTTAAAATTACCCTGGACTAAATTAAAGGCTCCAAATTTAAGCAAAAAATTAAGTAATAAAATTATAAATGGCACTAAACATCAGTCAAAAAAATTATCTATTAATAAACTTACTAATTTTCGTGATAATTTTTTAATTGATCTTTTAATACTTAGAAAAAAATATAAGATAAGGTAATGGAAGAAATATCAAAATTTATTACTTTAAGAAATTATATTCAAATAGGCATGCCGACAGTTAAAGATTTTGAAATGAAATCAGAAAAAATAGAATTAACTGATGAAGAAAATGTAATGATTAAAAATAAATGGATTTCAGTTGATCCTTATATGCGTGCTAGAATGACAGAAAAAAAAAATTACAAACCTCCTTTTGAAATTGGAAAACCTATGGAAGGAGCTGCTATTGGAGAAGTAATAGCAAGTAATTCAAATAAATTTACAAAAGGTGATATTGCTACAAGTCAATATGGATGGCGTGATAAGTTTGTTTGCAATCATAAAGATTTAAAAAAAATTGATGCAAAAAATATCCCAATAGAAAAATTTTTAGGCCCACTAGGTATGACAGGACATACGGCTTATATTGGTTTATTTAAAATTGGAGAATTAAAAAAAAATCAAACTGTATTGGTTTCTGCTGCTGCAGGAAGTGTTGGTTCTATAGTTTGTCAAATAGCTAAAATTTTTGGATGTAAAGTAATTGCTAGTACTGGAAGTGATGAAAAAGTTGAGTGGTTGAAAAAAGAACTAAAAGTAGATCATGCTTTTAATTATAAAAAAGTAGATAATTTAGTTTTACATCTAAAAAGTTTAGCACCAGAAGGTTATGATTTATACTTTGATAATGTTGGTGGAAATTTTCTTGAGTCATCAATATTCAGAATGAAAAATTTTGGAAAAATAATAATTTGTGGAAGAATTTCTCAAATGAATGAAACTAAAGCAGGAACTGGAATAAAAAATATGGCTCATGTTTTAGTAAAAAGATTAACTATAAGAGGTTTTTTAATTTTTGATCATGAAAATGAGATTACAAATTTTAATGAAGATATGACTAAGTGGATAATTAATAAAAAAATTATTTCTAGAGAAACTACATTAAATGGACTTGAAAACACACCACTTGCATTTATTGATTTACTTGAAGGAAAGAATATCGGAAAAATGCTTGTTAAAATTTAGACTGTAACATAGGGTGACGTGCCTCGAAAATTAATATCTAATTTTAAATCTTTATCAATTGGTGGAAATGCTCTTTGTTGGCAATCAACTCTTGGACAGATTCTGCATGATACACCAATTGGAGTTTCTAAATTTTTATTTTTAAGATCCATTCCTTCAGAATAAGTTAGTTCTTTAGCAAACTTAATATCGCAACCTAATCCAATAGAGACAAAACTTTTTGGCATTCCATGTTTTTCAATACCTTTTTCAAATGCTCTAGCAATACAAAAATATACTTTGCCATCAGGCATTCTTGAGATTTGAGGATGAATCTTCCCAGGATTTAAAAAAGCTATATATACATTCCATCTCGGGCAGGATCCTCCATGTCTGGGTATATGAATTCCTGAAAGTGAAAATCTTTTAGATACATTTCCTGCTATATCAGTTTTTAAAAAATGAAAAGGAACTCCTTCATTTCCTGGTCTTTGAAGATTAGTTAAACGATGAGTAACTTGTTCAAAACTAACGGCATAATGGTGCATTAGAATTTCGATATCATATTTATATTTTTTTGCACTTTGTAAAAAATCATCATAAGGCATTAGTAATGCAGCAGAGAAATAATTTAATAAAGAAATTTTCATCAATGAGATAACTTCTTCAGAAAAAATTTTATTACTACTAATTATTTCATCAATTATATTTTGACCTTCTTGGAAAGCTATTTGATAAGCTAAATGAAAATTTCTACCTGTATATGTAAGCATTTCAGATATAAATAAAATATTTTTTTTCTTATCAAATCTTTTAAATATTTTTTGATCTGTTTCTGATGGAATAATTTTTACATCAATATTATGGACTTCTCTTAAATAATTGTTAAATTTTATTTCAGTTGAGCCTATCCCAGGCCCAAAAGTTAAACCTATAACTTTTCGTAATTCTTCAGCTTTTCTTTCTAAAATATCAAAATAATTTTTATTTTCTTGTAGAAAATCTGAAACAATTTCTACAGGTAATCGGCTCGCTTTTCTTTCCTTAATTGAAGATTCAACATCAATTGTTTCTAAACGATCCTGCATATCGTCTCTTAAACTTTTATAAGAATCATTTAATGTAAGAAGTGCTTTTGCTATATTTGGATTACTTCCTATAAATTCTGTTGTATCATGATTAGTTATATCCAAATCTTCAAATAGCTCATTACTTAGAACATCCATTACATCAGATAACATTCTCTGATTGCTTTCTATGGTCAAATCTTTTAGGGATAATCCTAGTTCATTTCCAATTTTTATTAAAAGTGGAACAGTTATTGTTCTTCTTCCACTTTCTATTAAATTAAGATAACTTGCTGAAATTTCTAAATTTTTTGATAATTCAGTTTGAGACAAACCTTTAGATCTTCTCTCTTTTCGGATTTTTGTTCCAATATTACCTAAATCTCTTGGTTCCATATTTCTTTACAAAATTTACAAAATTACATTTTTTACAATTCTTATATTTACATAATTTACTAAGTAATATCAAATAAAAATTGAATATTATAGAAATTTAGTAAATAGTGTAAAGATATTAAAAATTATATGAACTCTTCAGTAAGCAAAAATAAACAAAAAAAAACCTTAAATAAGGAAGATAGCGCTATAGAAAGTAACAAAATCTTATCTGATATCACAAGAAAAGACATAGAAAAGTCTTATAGTTTAGAAAGTATCAAGGGAACAGAAGCTTATTATAGTGACAGATATGGGTGGACGCTAAGAAAATCTATAGATTAGTTTTATAATCTGATTTTATTATCCAGTATTTTTCATTGATGCAGATATTCCTGATATAGTGACAAACATTGCATCCATAAGGATTTTTTCATTCTTTTTTGACAATCTTTTATTCTCAAGTTTTTTCATAATATCAGCCTGAAGAATATTCAATATTTCTGCATAAGTATTTCTTAATTTTATAGATTTTCTAAATGCTTTTCTTTGATTTTGTATATGTTTTGGGATTATTTTTTTATTTAATGAGATTAAAAAATTAAGTTTTTGTCTCAATTGGAAACCAATTTTTTTTGAGTTCTTATCAGCTAAACATTCTTCATAATATTTGATAACTCTTTGATCAGTTTTTGTTAAAACCATATCAAGCATATCCATCATTTCATAGAAAAAAGGCCAATTTTTAAGCATATCATTTAAAATTTTTTTATTAGATTTTTCAGAAGCAAAATCCATTGCCTCAGTTGTTCCTAACCAGGCAGGTAATAAAAATCTAATTTGTGTCCAAGCAAATACCCACGGAATTGCTCTCAAACTATTAATATCTTTTGAAGTATTTCTTTTAGTAGGTCGTGATCCTATATAGAGCTTACCAATTGTTTTATTTGGTGTTACTTGTTCATAATATTTTAAAAATTTTTCATCATTTAATAAATAAGATCTATAGGCTTGGCTTGAAATATCACTCATTAATTTCATAAGGTAACGCCAATTTTTTTTGGGAATATAAGGTGGGGAAAGAGAAGCCTCTAAAACGGCACCAATATATGTACCTAAACTATATTCAGCCATTGATTTAGATCCATACTTCTGTTGAATTACTTCTCCCTGCTCTGTTACTCTAGTGTTTCCTTGAATTGTTCCAGGTGGTTGAGATAATAAAGCCGCATAAACTGGTCCTCCCCCTCTTCCCACAGAACCACCTCTTCCATGAAAAAAATTTAATTTAACTTTGTGTTTTTTTGCAACTTCAAATAATTGTTCTTGAGCACAATATTGAGCCCAACTAGCTGCAAACTTTCCAGCATCTTTACTTGAATCAGAATAACCAATCATAATTTCTTGTTCACAATCATATAATTTTAGATACCAATCATTAATAAATAAATTATTAATAATTTTATGAGCATTTTGTAGATCTGATAAGGTTTCAAAAAGAGGAACTATCCTAAGAAAATTTTTTACTCCTGCTTCTTTTTGCAAAAGCAAAACAGATAAAATATCAGAAACCTTAGATGACATAGATATAACATAAGCTCCTAAAAACTCTTTTGGAGTATCAGATATCATTTTAAAAGTTTCCCACGTCTCTCTATCTTCTTTACTTAAATTAAGATTTTGTGGAATTAATGGTCTTTTAGAATAAAATTCCTTTTTTAAAAAAATAATTTTTTCATTTTCAGATAATTTGTTAAAATGGTTAATACCTAATTTTTCACAAATTGAATTAATCAAATTAGCATGCCTTGAAGATTCTTGACGAATATCAAGTTTAGCTAAATTCAATCCAAAAGTATGAGCTTGTCTTATCAAATCTAGTACAATGCCATTAGCGATTATTTCACAATTTACCTCACATAAAGATTTATAAACATCATTTAGTGGATTGAGTATTTCATTTATTGAATTTACTAGTAAATTCTCATTTGTTTTTCTTTTATTTTTCATTGATAATTCTATTTCTTTTTGAGTTTCTTGTAATTTATTTCTGATAGGCCTTAAATATACTCTGTATGGCTCCCAAGTATCACCTACTTTTTTTCTAATTTTATTTGAACAATCATGTAATGATAAATTTTGAATTAGAGATGTAAATTCTTTTTCATATAAACTTGCTGCTTCCCATCTTGACAATAAAATTACTTCCTTTGTAATATTAGCAGTAACATTTGGATTTCCGTCTCTATCACCAACCATCCATGAACTAAATTTAAAGGGAGAATAATTAATTGGTAAACTTTTTTTAGTATATTTTTTTACTGAATTATCAAAACGAGAACATATTTTTGGAATAGAGCTCCATAAAGTATCTTCTATAACAGCCAATCCCCATTTAGCTTCTTCAACAGCTGTAGGTCTAGATCTCTTTATTTCATCAGTTTTCCATACAGATGTAATTTCTTCTCTTAATCTAATTTCTAATAACTCTTTTTCTCTAGAAACATTTTGTTTAGTAAATATTTTTAAATTGTTTAAATTATCTAAAATATTATTAATATTTGCATATTTTTGTATTAATGTTCTTCTTTTAACTTCAGTTGGATGTGCGGTTAAAACTAAATCTATTTTCATACTCTGGGCTAAATTATAAAATCTTGATGGTGATACTTTAGGATTTTTTTGAACATCCAATAGAGCTTCTTCTAATATTACTATCTCATTTGTCTCTTGAGTTTTACGAATAGTGTGATCATGTATATTATATAAACTATATAAAGACTCAGCTATGTTTGCAAAATCTAAAAATCTACTAAATGATTTTGCAATAATTAATGATTCATATGATGATAATTTAAAAATTTCTTTTTTAAGTAAATTGAATGAAGTTAAATTTTTCTTTTTATCATTGCCTCTACTAACTTTAGATAACGATCGAATTTTTTCAATTTTATTAAAAATTCTTTCATTTTCTTGTTTCTTTATTACACTTCCTAAAATTTCACCTAAAAGATGAATAGTGGATGAAAGTTCAACTTTTTTTTTCATAAAAATTTTTAATAATTATTGTAATGAGGTTAATATATTAATATCATTAAAATATTAATGTAAAAATTTTATTTTAACTCTAATTATTTATAGAAAAAATGCTGTTTTTTATGTTTAAATAATATAGCATAATTATTACTATGAAATATTTAGCTGATAATAAAAGATATAAAAAATTAGATTACAGGAGATGTGGAAATAGTGGTTTGCTTTTACCTCCAATAACTCTTGGTTTATGGCATAATTTTGGAGGAAAAAAAATATCTTCGGAATCAAAAAAAATGATATTTCGTGCATTTGATAGAGGGGTGACTCATTTTGATTTAGCTAATAACTATGGACCACCTTATGGGTCTGCTGAGTTAAATTTTGGAAGTATTATGCTTACAGATTTAAAGAATTATAGGGATGAATTAATAATTTCAACAAAAGCTGGCTATGATATGTGGCCTGGACCATATGGAGAATGGGGATCTAAAAAATATTTAACTGCCAGTCTTGATCAAAGTTTAGAGAGAATGAAATTGGAATATGTAGATATTTTCTATTCTCATCGATTTGATCCATTAACCCCTCTAGAAGAAACAGCAGATGCATTAGCTCAAGCTGTTCATCATGGAAAGGCATTATATGCTGGAATCTCCTCTTACTCTTCAAAACAAACAATTATAATGAATAACTTATTAAAAGATAGAGGCATTAATTGTCTTATACATCAACCATCTTATTCAATGCTTAACAGATGGATTGAAAAAAAATTAATTAAAACATTAAAAAAATTAGAAATAGGATGTATTGCATTTTCACCATTAGCTCAGGGAATGATATCTGAAAAATATTTGAAAACTATACCAAAAAATTCAAGAGCTTCAAAAAAATCTTCATTAGATAAAAAAATGATTACAAAAAGCTATATAAGAAAAATTCAAAATTTAAAAAAAATAGCAAAAAAAAGAAATCAAACTGTAACTCAAATGGCTTTAGCATGGGTTTTACGCCATCCAACTATGACTTCTGCTCTAATTGGTGCTAGAACTATCAAACAACTTGATGAATGTCTAGACAGTTTAAAAAATTTAAAATTTTCAAACAATGAATTAAGAGAAATTGATAAATATGCCAAAGAAGAAAAAATTAATTTATGGGAAACTTCAAGTAAGTACTAATTGTAACTAAATTTAAATTGTAGAAATATTAATTGGTTCTTCTACTTTGTCTAAAATAATATCTGAAGCTTTTTCAGCAATCATTAATGTTGCAGCATTTAAATTACCACTTACTATATCCGGCATTATTGATGAGTCAATAACTCTTAAATTTTTAACTCCAATAACTTTTGTTTCATCATTAACTACAGACATTTTATCAAAACCCATTTTATTAGTGCAAGAAGGATGATAAGCTGTATCACCTGTTTCTCTAATAATATTATCTAATTGTTCGATTGTTTTACAATTATCCCCTGGGCGTAATTGTTCACCCAAATAAGAAGATAAACTAGATTGACTAAAAATTTTGTTTGCAATTTTCACACTATCTCTCATTTGAATTAAATCCTCTTCTTCTTTTAAATAATTAAATTGAATTATAGGATTGTCTTTATAATTATTAGATCTTAATTTAACAAAACCTCTGCTTTTAGGTCGATTTGGGGATGCATGAAATTGAAATCCATCAAATTTAGGATTAGTTAATCCATGATCATAAACCAATGAAGGGAAAAAGTGATATTGTATATTGGGATGCTTATATTTGTCGTTTGTCGAGACAAATCCTCCTAACTCAAGATGAGAATAAGATAACCTTCCTTTTTTAAACAAAAACCATTTAATACCTTCAATAGCTTGAGTTAAATAATTTGTACTCAAATCATATAAAGACTCCTTTTTTTTAGATCTGTGCTGTATGTATACTTCAAAGTGATCTTGAAGATTTTTTCCAACACCTGGTAGATCATGAAGAACATCTATATTGAGTTTTTTTAATTCTTCAGCTTCACCTATTCCTGATAATTGTAAAATTTTTGGTGAATTTATAGAACCAGCTGATAACAATACTTCTTTATTAGCATAAAATTTTTCTATTTTATTATTATGCATTACTTCAATTCCTATTGCGGTCTTATCTTTAAATAATATTTTAATAACATCCGAATTGGTAAAAATTTGTAAGTTTTTATTATTTTTTACTTCATCAAGATAAGCTCTACCAGCGCCATATCTTTTTCCATTATGAATAGTTACATCAAATGTTCCAAAACCATCTTGTTTAGCACCATTTGAGTCTTGAAATAATTCAAAACCAGCTTCATTTGCTGCAGTTAAAATAGCTTGAAATAAAGGAAAGCGCTCATTGATTTTTGATCTATTAACCTTTAATGGTCCCTTTCCACCTCTGTATAAATTTTCACCTCCAGACCAAGTTTCAAGTTTTTTAAAATAAGGTAAAACGTGATTATAACTCCAGTTTTTTAAACCATAAGATGCCCATCGATTATAATCTTCTTTATGTCCTCTTACAAAGACCATACCATTATGAGAAGAGCATCCTCCTATCATTTTTCCACGAGGGCAAAAAATTCTTCTATTATTTAAGTATGGCTCTGGTTCTGAATAATATTTCCAATTCATTTTTGGATCATGCATTGTATATAAAAGAGCGCTTGGCATATCTACTTTCCAAGTATTGCTTTTTCCGCCAGATTCAAAAATTGCTATGCTATTATTTTGTTTTTTTGATAGTCTATTTGCGAGCACACAACCCGCTGATCCTGCGCCTATAATTAGATAATCAAAATTTTTCATTTATTATAATTAATTCATTCTTTCAGTATTTCCATCTACTGCGATAACTTGTCCTGAAATTCTTTTTGCATCATCTGAAATTAAAAAAATTATCATTTTTGCTATATCTTTCTTATCTACAAATGTTTTTAAAGAAACCATTTTTTCGTAATCCTCTTGCAACTTATTCTCTGAAATGCCTATTGATTTAGATTTAGCTTCAATTACTTTCTGCATCCTTTCTCCTGATACAGAGCCAGGACAAACAGCATTAACTCTTATGTTAAACTCACCTAATTCCATTGCTAGAGATTTTGTTAATCCAATAATTCCCCATTTACTTACTGCATAGGGCGTTCGTAAAGGAAAACCATAAATCCCTGCTGTTGAAGATAAGTTAATAATTGTTCCACCATTAATCTTTAAAAATGGAATAGCATTTTTAGTAAAATAAAAATGGCTATTAATATTTACATCTAGCGTTTTACACCATTCTTCAATTTTAAGATCTTCTAATTTTCCTGTTGGACCAGCAATACCAACATTATTTATTAAAGCATGAATTGAGTCTAAATTATTTTTAAGTTCTAAAAAATAATCATTTACTCTAGAACTATTGCTTGTATCAACTTTATGAATAAACAAATTTTTATTATATTTTGCATGCTGTTTTTTTAAAGCTATTTTTTTTTCATCTATATCACTAATAAAAACATTAGCCCCTTCACCTAAACAAAACTCAGCAATACACCAGCCTATTCCATCTGCTGCCGCTGAAATTACTATATTTTTATTAGTTAGTTTTAGCTGATTCATTATAGCCTGTTTTACTTAATGAAACGGCAAGCTCTTTTTCAGTTATATAACCTTTTGTGTCACCCTTATTATCTACAACAACAATAGTAGATCTATCAGCCAAAACTTTAGGGAGAAATTCCTCAATATAACTTCCCTCACTTACTTTAAAAGTATCTGAAAGTTTAATGTTGGAAGAATCAAACTGATCAGACTTAATCATAACAGTTTTTGCACGTAACACCTTAGCTCTATTGACATCTTTTACAAAAGCCTCAACATAATCGTCAGCTGGATTCATTATTATCTGCTCAGGAGTTCCAACTTGAACTAATCGACCTCCATTAAGTATACCAATATGATCTCCTAATCTTAAAGACTCATCTAAATCATGAGTTATAAAAACAATTGTTTTTTTTAACTCAGACTGCAATTCAATTAATTGTTGTTGCATGTCACTTCTAATTAGTGGGTCAAGCGCACTAAAAGCTTCATCCATTAATAGTATGCCAGGATTAGTCGCTAGTGCTCTTGCTAAACCTACTCTTTGCTGCATTCCTCCTGATAATTGACTAGGGTACTGATGCTCAAAACCTTGAAGACCAACAGATTCAATTTGTGACATCGCCAATTTGTTTCGTTCATTAATTTCTTTTCCTTGAATTTCTAAACCATAACCAACATTTTGAATAACTGTTTTATGAGGAAATAATCCAAATCTTTGAAATACCATGCTCATCTTATGTCTTCTGAAATCGATTAGTTTTT
>MDTA01029273.1_pt1 | contig 13648 bp, 14 predicted proteins | sample 811151 | NCBI WGS metagenome assembly MDTA01 (sample SAMN05326648, study PRJNA326480) | marine metagenome | isolation source: seawater | place: Indian Ocean: South | collected 2010 | reverse complement strand
TGGGTATATTTATATTTTAAAGAATCATTAAATGGTAAACATTGTTATTTTTGGTAAACCTGGTGCAGGTAAGGGCACTCAAGCAGAATTTTTAAAATCCAAATATAATTTAATTCATATTTCTACTGGAGATTTATTTAGATATCATATAATAAATAAAACCTCCTTGGGATTAAAAGTGACTTCAATTTTAGAAAATGGAGATTTAGTTCCGGATAAATTAACAATTGAGATTTTAGAAAATGAGGTAAATAAATACAAAAAAACAAGTGGTTTTATTTTTGATGGCTTTCCTAGAACAATTAATCAAGCAAAAAAATTGGATGAATTTTTAAATTCATTATCGATGCAAATAAATTTCACTATTGCACTTGAGGCAGAAGACGAAATTTTGCTTCATAGACTTTTAAAAAGAGGTGAAACTAGTGGAAGAAGTGATGATATAAATAAAGAAAAAATTCTGAATAGATTTAGAGAGTATAATTACAAGACTCTACCACTAAAAGAATTCTACTCTAAACAAAATAAATTTTTTTCGATTAATGGAGTCGGAGACATTAAAGTTATTTCTCAAAGGCTTATTTCAATAATTGAAAATACTTAAAATGACAGAAGATAATTTTGTCGACTATGTGAGTTTAAATGTTAGATCAGGGAACGGTGGAAAGGGGTCTTCACATTTAAGAAGAGAAAAATTTATAGCTAAAGGTGGCCCTGATGGGGGTGATGGAGGAAAAGGTGGAGATATAATATTCAAGGGAGATGCAAATATTTGGACTTTATATAAATTTAAGTATAAAAAACATTTTAAAGCTGGACATGGTGGAGATGGAGGCAGAAATAAAAGAAGTGGTAAAAAAGGAGAGGACCTCATAATTAAAGTTCCATTAGGAACTACAATTATAGAAAAAAAAAACCGATGAATTTATTACTGAAATTACTGAAGATAACGAAGAATTTGTTTTGTTAATTGGAGGACTAGGTGGTAGAGGAAACAGTTATTTTAAGTCTTCCACAAATAGAACACCACGTTATTCTCAAAAAGGAATACCTGGGAAAGAGATGATAATCACCTTAGAACTTAAGGTCCTTGCTGATGTCGGATTAGTAGGGTTCCCTAATGCTGGTAAATCAACTCTATTAGCTTCAATTACATCAGCAAAACCAAAGATTGGTGATTATGAGTTTACTACTTTAAAACCTAATTTAGGGATTGTTGAGTATAAAGATTTTAAAACCTTTGTTGTTGCTGATATTCCAGGAATAATCAAAGGAGCATCCTCTGGAAAGGGGTTAGGACATTATTTTTTAAGACATGTAGAGAGAAACTCAATTCTACTTTTTTTGATTTCCGCTGATCAAGATGTCTATAAAAGGTTTTTAACTCTTAGAGAAGAACTATTAAAGTTTAATCCTGAATTATTGGATAAAAGGTTTATTGTTGCAATCTCAAAAATTGATCTTATTGAAACTTCGAAGAGAAAGCTTTTTTTAAATAAAGTAAACAAAGATTTTAAATCAAATTCTGTTCTTGCCTTATCTTCTGCAACCAATCTAGGATTAAATACGCTTAAAGATAAATTATGGAAAGTTTTAAATTCTACTCAAATTGCATAAATATTTTTTCTTTTTTTTAGTCGTATTAAACTTATACAGTCAAAATGAATCCCCTTTTGAAAATCTAAGTTTCATAAAAATTATATCAGATCAAAATAATGATATATATAAAAAAGAGTTAGATGAATTAAAAAGCGAAAATGAGGCTTCTGAAATAGTAACTATTAAAAAAGAAATTTCAGTAGCTTCCAAATTCAGAGATTTAAAAAACGTTATTCTATTACTCAATCGGCAAATTGAAATTGAAGGTGAAAGTTCGGATTTGCTTTATCAATTAGGAGGAACTTATGGAATCCTTGCTTCAAAAAAAAAAAATTTTTCATCGATTATTTATTTAAATGAAATGCTAAAAAGTTTTTCAAAAGCTTTGGAATTAGAACCAAATCATATCCCAACTCTTGAGGCTTATGTAGATGCTCTTTATAGTGTGCCTAAGATATTAGGTGGTGACAAAAAGAAAGCTATGAAACTTGCTGAAAGGCTTTATAAATTAAGTAAAATAGACGGACTTTTATCCATGGCAATGATTTACTTTAAAAATGAAAACAATGAAATGTTTAATAATTTCATAAATGATTTTTTTGAAGAATTATCATATGTATCAATTTGCGAAATTGAGAATTCAAAAAAATTTTTTTCACAAAAATCAAATAATTTCCCTATTAAAATTTCGCAAATAACTTCCTTTTTTGGAAAAGAAGTTGATTTAGGTTTGTGTGCTTTAAATTTTTATATAAATAACTCAAATTTTAAAAATAATCTTTATTCATTAGAATGGATTTATTTTTTAAAGTCTAAACTAATGTTTTTGAATGGAAACCAAGATGAGTCAATGAAGCTTATAAAATTATCTCTAGACATAAATCCTGACTTTGAATTAAGTAAAACTTTTTTAAGAAAAAATTTCTAATATCGATCATGATTTTAATTTACTGTAAAAAAACTACACCAAGAATAGAATATATTTTTAATCATTTTTTGAACTTAATTTTAAAAAAAAAATTCTCAATTACTAATTCAAAATCAAATTTTCTCGACTTTTCAGGATACAAGTTTAGCTACGGTAATGTTCCAATATCTAAAGAGTTATTTTTCCAATCAAATGGATTGCTTGATGAAAAGGGATTAGAAAATCACGAAATAAAAACTTTTGAATGGGAAGGCGTTAAATGTTTTTTTAAAGTCAGTTCAAAATCTGCATTGCCTTTTGATGTTTTCTCAGCTAGCTTTTTCTTGTTATCTCGTTATGAAGAATACATACCACACACAGGAAACAAATTTAGTCAATTTAACTATCTTGAAAGTGTGGCGTATAGGGAAGAATTCTTGGAAATTCCTTTAATTGATATTTGGATTGAAAAATTTAAATCTATTCTAGAAACTAGAATGAAGTTAAAATTTACAAAAAATTCAAAAAATCAAAAACCATCAATTATAATCAATTCAATATACCCTTTTAAATATACGAACAAGTATCCTTTTGAATCTTTTACGATTTGGTTCAAAAATTTAATAAAATTAAATTTATGGGAAACGATAGAGCATTTTTTTGTTTTTTTCAAGATAAAAGTTGATCCATGGGAGATTGATAATTACTTAAAAAAAATATTGTTGAATTCAAAAACAAAAGTTTTATTTTTTTTTTCATTTTCTTCCGAATCACACTTCAAAAATGAGACGCCAAAAACAAATGAATATTTCAAAATGTATATTAAAGAAGTTTCTGATAATTTTGAAATGGGACTTTTACCCTCAAACAAAGCACAAAAAAATATTAAAACTTTTGAATTGGAGATTTTAAATTTTTCTAACCTAGTTCATATGAAAATTAATAATGTGATGCTCCAAGAAGGTCTAAAAAAAATGAGTCTAGATTATAAAAATTTTCTTTCTTTAGATAACGCTAACGATTTTTCTATGGGATATGTGGATGCCTTTGGGTACAGGGCCAGTACAGGTTCACCATTCTTTTTTTATGACCTTTCCAATGAGACCAAAACTAATCTTCTGCTCACACCATTTGTTGCCCACCACAGATTGATAGATAAAACTAGTCTAAGTGAAGCGATAGACAAACTTCAAAAATTTAAAGAAATAGGGAAAAAGTATTATGGAAGTTTTTCCATAATCCTCAATAATGAAATTTTTGAAAACTCATTTAAAAATAGAAAGCGTAGATTTCATTTTATATCCCTAGTCAAAAACATTAATAATAGATTTAAAAAATAAATTGATTTCTAGTTATTTAAAAAGTTTGTAAAAAGAAATATCTTTAAAAAAACTTAAAAATTTAAAATGGATATTAAAAAGTCTCAAAAAAAAGTTGATGATTGGATAAAAAAGTATGGAGTTAGATATTTTGATATTATGACTAATATGGCAATATTAACTGAAGAGGTTGGTGAAGTTGCAAGGGTAATAGTAAGAGAATATGGTGAGCAAAGCAAAAGAAAAGAAGATAAAAATCTTGATTTGTCAGAAGAATTATCTGATGTGCTGTTTGTTGTTTTTTGCATTGCTAACCAAACAAACATAGATTTGCAATCTGAATTTGAAAGAAAATTAATTAAAAAGTCAATCAGAGACTTATCAAGACACAAAGAAAACAAAAAATTATTTTAAAATGTATGATTTCAGTTTTACATCCTAGTAGAGTTATAAAAGTAGGTTTATCACTAACTGGTTCTAAAAGTATAACTAATAGGTTGCTTATTCTAAGGAACATTTACCCATCATTAACAATTAAAAATAAGTCAAAGTCGGAAGACTCTGTTGTGTTGGAAAATGCATTAAAATCCTTATCGAATGTAAAAGATATTAATCATGCAGGAACCGCAATGCGTTTTCTTACTGCTTTTTACTCAATACTAGAAGACAAAGAAATTATTATAAAGGGCTCAAAAAGAATGCACGAGAGGCCAATTTATCCCTTAATTGATTGTTTGAAATTAATTGGTGCGGATATTAGTTACCTTGAGAAAGATGGATTTCCTCCAATTAAAATTAAAGGAAAAAAATTAAGCTTTAAAAAGGTAGAAATTTCTTCAAACATAAGCAGTCAATTTATTTCAGCTATTTTGCTGGTTGCACCAAAATTAGTTGGTGGTTTGGTAATAGAATTAAAAGGCGAATTGATTTCTAAGCCCTATGTAAAAATGACGTTATCTCTTCTAAATAATTTAGGAATAAAAACGAGCTTTGAAGGGAAATTAATTAAAGTAGCGAATTTAGAAAAAATTCAAGAAAAGTGTATTAATGTTGAATCAGATTGGAGTTCTGCTTCTTACTGGTATAGTATAGTAGCATTTTCTAAAAGAGCAGAGGTAAGGCTTAACAACTTTTATAAAAAAAGTATTCAAGGAGATTCAGTTTTGGTCAAATATTACAAAGAGCTAGGAGTTGACACAAAATTTGTTGAAAATAAAATAATCCTCACTAAAATTAAAGATTTTACCCCCCCCAAACACTTAACTTTAAATTTGGTTGATAGTCCTGATTTAGCTCAAACCATTGCGGTAACTTGCTTTGGACTTAAGATTCATTGTTTTTTAGACGGACTACAAACTTTAAATATTAAAGAAACGAAAAGATTAAATGCTTTGAAAAATGAGTTGACAAAGCTAGGAGCAAACGTACAGGTTACTGAAAGTAGCCTGAAGATTTTTGAAGCCCAAAAATTAAAAAAAAATACAATAATTAATACTTACCATGATCACAGAATGGCAATGTCTTTTGCACCTCTGTCTCTTAAAATTCCAATTTCAATTGAAAATCCAAATGTTGTAGTTAAGTCTTATCCAGGTTTTTGGGACGATTTGAAAAAAGCTGGATTTATAATTAAGCCAATTTAAAAATATAATTAAATTACCTTGACAAGCTGACGTTTCAGAATGTATATTTGCGAAAAAAACAGATTAAATGAAATTATCAGATTTTAATTACGAATTACCTAAAAATTTACTTGCTGAATTTCCATCTGAAAACAGAGATGAATCAAGATTAATGGTTATAAATCGGAAAGACGGTACAATAAAGCATCATCAGTTTAAAGATTTAATTAACTTTTTCGAAGAAGAAGATGTATTAATTATAAACAACACAAAGGTCTTTCCTGCTAGATTGTACGGAAATAAAGAAAAAACTGGAGCGAGAATCGAGGTTTTTTTGTTAAGGGAACTAAATAAAGAACAAAGGCTATGGGATGTTTTGGTGGACCCAGCCCGAAAAATAAGAATTGGTAACAAGCTTTACTTCGGAGATGATGATAGTCTTGTTGCAGAAGTTATAGATAACACTACTTCAAGAGGAAGGACCCTACGGTTCCTTTTTGATGGCACTTACGAACAATTTAGAACTAAACTTACTGGATTGGGGGAGACTCCTTTACCTAAATATATCAAAAGGGAGCCTATTCCAGAAGATAAAGAAAGATACCAAACAATTTACGCAAAAAATGAGGGCGCTGTAGCAGCTCCTACCGCCGGTCTTCACTTTTCCAAACATTTGCTAAAAAAAATGGAAATTAAAGGTGTAAACATCGCTGAAATAACTCTTCATGTAGGCTTGGGAACTTTTAACCCAGTTGAAGTTGAAGATTTATCTAAACACAAAATGGACTCAGAGGAGTTGATAATTAGTCACGAAGCAGCAGACATTGTTAATGAATCAATTCGAAAAAAGAAAAGGATATGTGCTGTTGGAACTACTGTTATGAGGGGATTGGAAAGCTCAGTTTCTTCAATGAATACTTTAAATACTTATAATGGTTGGACTCATAAATTTATTTTTCCTCCACATGACTTTGCAATTGCAAATTCAATGGTAACAAATTTACACACTCCAAAGTCAACACTATTAATGATGGTTTCAGCTTTTGCGGGAAATGAACTGACGAAAGAAGCATATAACGAGGCTATTAAGAAAAAATATAAATTTTATTCATACGGAGATGCAATGTTAATTCTCTAACTGGATGGAAAATAAAGATGATATAAGGCTATTAAATACTGAAAAACTTGAAGAATTTTTCATAAATAAAAATCAGAAAAAGTATAGAGTTAATCAAGTTTTAGACTGGGTTTGGAACAAAAGTATCAGTAGTTTCTCACAAATGTCAAATATATCAGACGATTTAAAAAATATTCTTGACAAAGAATTCGTTCTCAATAAACCAATTGAAATAAAATCTTATAAAAGTAGTGATGGAACAATCAAATATTCAATCCAACTCTACGATAAGAATTTGATTGAAGCTGTATTAATACCATCGAAAAAAAGAATAACAGCATGTATTTCATCTCAAGTTGGTTGCAGCTTGGATTGCAAGTTCTGCGCAACCTCAAGATTATATAGAAAAAGAAATTTGTTTTGTTACGAAATTTTTGATCAATTATTCTTTTTAAATGAACAGAGTAAATTTTATTTTAAAAGAAAAATATCAAATTTAGTTTTTATGGGTATGGGAGAACCTCTTTTGAATTACAAAAATGTGGTTAAAGCCATAAATAAAATAAAGTCGAAAAGTGGACTAAATTTTTCAGCAAAAAAAATTACAATTTCAACTTCTGGAATACCTAAAATAATCAAACATATTGCTCAGGAGGATTTAAAATGTAATCTGGCAGTTTCTCTTCATTCAGCGATTCAAAAAACAAGAGAAATAATTATGCCTTTTTCAAGAAAATTTCCCATAGAAGATTTAATAGATTCATTAAAATATTGGAATAGAGTTACCAAAAAAAAGATACTTTATGAATACATTATTTTTGACGGAATTAATGATAATGTTGAGCATATAAAAGCACTTGTCAAAATTTGCAAAACCATACCTTGCAAAGTAAACTTTATAGAATATAATCCAACAGGTGATTTAAGGTTTAGACGATGTAAAGTTGAAAAACTCGAATTATATCAAAAATATTTGACAAATGAAGGGATTGTGAACACTTATAGAGTCTCAAGAGGTAGAGATATAAATGCTGCTTGTGGACAATTGATTAATTTAAATAAAGTTGGTTATTGAAAGCTGTTGAGAAAATAAAAAAACCGATTTATCGTGAAATGGAAATTTTTGAAGAAAAGTTTGCCTTGTCTATGTTCTCGAAGGTTCCCTTAATTAATCGAATTATGCATTTTATAGTCAAAAGAAAGGGAAAACAAATGAGGCCTATGTTGATTTTTTTAACAGCAAAATTAGTTAATAATGGAGAGATTAATAATCGTACGTACCGAGGTGCCTCAGTAATTGAATTAATACATACAGCGACCTTAGTGCACGATGATATTGTTGACGATTCTAATTTTAGAAGGGGTTTTTTTTCGGTAAATGCCTTATGGAAAAATAAAATAGCTGTTTTAGTAGGAGACTTTCTTTTATCAAAAGGAATGTTACTGTGTATAGAAAACAAAGACTTTGACTTGTTGGAATATATATCTATTGCAGTCAGAGAAATGAGTGAAGGCGAGTTGTTACAAGCCGAAAAAGCTAGAGATTTTGATATAAATGAAGATTTGTATTTGAAAATAATAAGAAAAAAAACTGCAACTCTAATGGCAACCTGTTGTGCAATTGGTGCTAAGTCAGTAAATGCGGATAAAAAATTAGTTGATAAGCTTTTTTTATTTGGTGAACTAATTGGCACAACCTTCCAAATCCGAGATGATTTATTTGATTACAGTGAAAATAAAATTGGAAAACCTATAGGAATTGATATTAAAGAAAAAAAAATGACACTACCTCTAATTCATGTAATCAATAAGGTCAGCTTGAGTGATAGAAAATGGATTTTGAACACTATAAAAAAACACAACAAAGATAAAGATAGGGTAAAAAAATTAATAAGTTTTGTTAAGAAAAAAGGAGGAGTAGAATATGCAGAAAAAACTATGTTAAGCTATAAATCCAAAGCATTGAAAGTGATTCTGGAATTTCCAAAAAATGATTTTCGTAAATCACTTGAATTTATGCTAGATTATGTGATTGAACGAAAGTACTAAATACTTTTTTCACTAAGTTTGATAAAATAAAATAATTTGATTTCTAAGACTACCATCAATAATATTTACGAAGCAGCTAGAGTAGAGGAAGTAATTAGCGACTTTATAAGTTTGAAAAAGGCGGGAAGTAATTTTAAAGGTTTAAGTCCTTTTTCTCAAGAAAAAACTCCGAGTTTTATGGTATCTCCAGCCAAACAAATATGGAAAGATTTTAGTAGTGGAAAAGGCGGAAATGTTGTAGCATTTCTTATGGAACATGAAGGATTTTCTTATCCAGAAGCATTAAAATATTTGGCAAAAAAATACAATATTGAAATAGAAGAATTCATTAAGACACCGGAGGAGCAAATAAAATATGATATAAGAGAAAGTATATATATAGCTTTAAGTTTTTCTTGTGAATATTACATTAAAAACTTAAATAATACCGATATGGGAAAATCAATAGGAATTTCTTATTTAAATACTAGAGGTTTTTCAGTGGAATCAATAAAAAAATTTGGTCTTGGAATTGCATTTAACGAAAAAAAGAGTTTTACTGAACAAGCACTAAAAAAAGGATATGATATATCCATTCTTGAGAAGAGTGGATTAACAATAAAAGATGGTAAAGGAGGTTTTGATAGATTTAAAAACCGAATAATGTTCCCAATTAAAAGTATTTCGGGTAGAGTTCTTGGGTATGGAGCCAGGATAATGTCAAATTCAAAAAAAATAGCTAAATATATAAATTCCCCCGAAAGCGAGGTTTATCAAAAAAGTAAAGTTTTATATGGTTTGTTTGAATCAAAATCTTTTATAATAAAAGAAGATAATTGTTATTTAGTTGAAGGTTACACGGATGTAATACAGTTCCATCAAAAGGGTATAAATAATGTGGTTTCTTCGTCAGGAACAGCACTTAGTTCTAATCAAATTATGCTTGTAAAAAGATTAACAGAAAATATTACCATAATTTTTGATAGAGATCAAGCAGGGATTAGTGCCGCCCTCAGAGGAATAGATTTGATATTGGAACATGGAATGAACGTAAGAATTTGTAAGCTAGATGAGGGGGAAGATCCAGATTCATTAGCAAGAAAACATTCTCTGGATTATATTAATGATTATATAAGCAGCAACAGCTTAGACTTTATTAATTTCAAAGCATCTTTATTAGCTAAACAATATGAAAACGAACCCACAAAAAAGGCTGAGATAGTAAATAATATTGTTAAAAGCATTAGTCTTGTACAGGATGTAATAAAAAGGGAATTGTATGTTCAGACCTGTTCCAAAATTATGAAAATATCCGAAGATTCAATTTTTGAAACTTTATCTCGAATTAAAAAAAATAAGGAGAATCGATTTAGAAATCAGCACTCTAAATCTATTAGCATTGTTAAAAATAGTGGCTCGAAAGATGACCCAATAGATGAATTATACGAGTTAGAAAAAAAAATAATAACAATATTAATTTTGTATGGTCAAAAGACCGAGACTTTCAACGAATCAATTCTTATTTTTTCAGAGGTAGACGATGAAATAATAGAAAAAAACAAATATGTCAAATCCAAGGTGTATGAGAAAATATTTTTAGATCTACAACAAGATGAAATTGAATTTGCAAATAAAGAATTCAGAGACTTGTTTGATATACTAATGACGGAGTATCAAATAAAAGGTTTTGTTTCAATTGAAAAAATTGTACCTAATTTATCGAGCAAACTCAGTGGAATAGTGAGTTCTATAATATTGCAGGAAGAAAAACATTTTTTACATAAATGGGATAAAAAAAGTATTTATGTAAGGTTGCCATCAGAAAATGTGAGTGTTATGGTTACAGAAACTATTTTAAGTTTGCGAAAATTATTAGTTAGTAAAAAGATAGAATCTCTTCAAGAAAATATTAAATTAAAGAACAATAAAAGTATCCTTGAAGATGTAATGGGTTATTACCAGCTAAGGCGAATCGTTTCATCAAAGCTAAATAGAGTTCTTTAAACTTGGTGGTACTTTACAAACAGGAATAGGATTCATTTTGTGTTTATTTTTACTGTTTAAATTTTTATAAATTTCGTAAACTTTTTCCTGTCTAGTAGTTAAAACTTTCTTGGACTTCTTATCAATGTTTTTCATTATAAATTCAATTTCGTCGTAAGTTGCACCTATTTGGTCTTCATCAGTTCTATCGTCATCCCAAAGCCCATCGGTAGGATCAGACTTTTGAATGTCTTCTATAACATTAAAATATTTTGCCAAAACAAATACTTCTGATTTCATTAAATCTGCAATCGGGCTTATATCCACGCCACCATCTCCGTATTTTGTATAAAATCCTATTCCAAAATCTTCAACTTTATTCCCCGTTCCTGCAACTAGATAATTATTTATAGATGAAAAATAATATAAAGTTGTCATTCTTAATCTGGCTCTAGAATTTGCAAGAGCAAGGTTTTTCTTATTGCCATCAATTCCCTTGGGTAGAGTATAACAAAATTCATCAAATAATTTAGTTAGAGATAAATATTGATGAGAAACATTCTTAAAATTTTCCTCTAACCACTGGATATGTTTTCTTGCTTTAGAAATTTGAGATACATTTTGATGAATACCCATTTCTAAGCACAGAGTTGGATATCCCGTTCTAGCACAAATTGTAGAAGTTACAGCTGAATCTATTCCACCGGAAACACCAACCACAAAGCCCTTCATCTTAGATTTTTTAATATATTTAGTTAACCAATCTTCAATGTAATGTGATAATTTTTGAATGCTTTCCATTAAATTTTTTTTTTTAATTTAACACATCACAAATAAAAGCACAAAGTATATGTTAAACCAACACAAGTTATTAATATTTCTTATGTTAAATATATTTTGTCTTATATTCTTTTTTAGGTGCTCAAGTGAAAAAAAAATTAACTCAGAAATAGAAAAGATTCCACTTGAAATTAAATTTGATAGATTTGATTTAAAGTTTGCATCGATTAATAATAAAGCATTTCAAAATTTTAAAAAAAAATATAAATTTTTATTCCCAAGTCAATTCCATGACAGCATATGGATGAAAAGAAAAGATGATAGCATTCAAATTATGCTTCAAAATGAGGTAAATAAAGTTTTCCCTAATATAAATAAGCTTGAAATAGAGTCAGAAAACATTTATAAGCACCTTAAATATAATTTTCCTGAAATAAAAGTCCCTAAATTTTTGACTTTGATAAACAATGTAGATTATCAAAATAAAATAATTTTTGCAGATACAATTATATTAATTTCATTAGATACATTTTTAGGGTCAACAAATAAAATATACCATGGAATTCCAAATTATATCAAGAGCGATATGGACAAATCTAGATTTGGATCTATTTTAGTTGATGAAATTGCCAGTTCAATAATCGAAGCTCCTAAAAGTAGATTTTTTTTAGACAGGATAATATATAAAGGGAAAATACTTTTGTTAAAAGATTTTATTTTACCGCTATCTAGTGATGAAACAAAAATTGGATATACAAAAGAACAAATAAATTGGGCAACTCAAAATGAAGAATATATTTGGAAATATTTTATAGGTAATGAGTTCCTTTTTAAAACTGATAATGATTTGATAGATAGATTTATAATTCCAGCGCCATTCTCAAAATTCTATTTGGAAATCGACAATGAAAGCCCAGGGAAAATTGGTCAATGGATTGGCTGGCAAATTTTAAGGTCATTTAGAAAAAAAAATCCATCATTTAAAATTGCAGATATTTTGAATCTATCTTCTGAAGAATTGTTCAAAAAAGCTAATTATAAACCCTAAAAAGTATGGTTAAAAAAAAACAAGCTAATATTAATATTTTGGTTGAACTAGATGAAAACAAAATTCCAGAAAAGTTGATTTGGTCCGCTCCGGATGGGGGAGTCGATAAAAAAAATTCTAAAGCAATATTTTTGTCCATTTGGGATCACAAAAACAAAGAATCTTTATCAATAGATTTATGGACAAAGGAAATGCCTTTGGAAGAAATGAATGAATTTTTCTACCAGTCACTATTAACTATGGGAGAAGCATTTCATAAAGCAACTGGAAACAATAAAATTAAAGGTGCATTGAAAAAATTTTCTGAATCTATTGAAAAAGATTTAAACATAGACAAAAATCATAAAAAACGTTCATAAAATGTTGTGCCCATTTATATATTTTAAAATTTCCTCAATCCCCTCTTTTTTTTTCGAAGAAGTAATGAAATATTTTGGGTTTTCATTTAGTTTACTTTTAATTTTTAGCATGTAGTCCTTGGCATCAAATTTCTCCTTTCTTATCTTATCCGACTTGGAAAAAATTAGCGTAAATCTTTTCCCTTGATTAATTAGCCATGACATAAAATTTAAATCAACATCTTGCGGTTTGTGCCTAATATCTACAATCAAAAAAATCAATTTGATTTGTTTTCTATGTAAAAAATAGTCTCTAACCAATTTGTCAATATTTTTTTTTACGGTTTTAGACACATTTGCATAGCCATAGCCCGGCAAGTCTGTAAGATACCAACTATCATTAATCTTAAAATGATTAATGAGTTTAGTTTTGCCAGGTTTTCCGGAAACCTTTGCTATATTTCTTTTTCGGCAAATTGAATTAACCAAAGAAGATTTTCCTACATTTGAACGCCCTATAAATGCATATTCAGGAATAAATTCATTTGGGCAGTTTTTTATATTTGGACTGCTGGCTATGAATTCAGATTTAAAAATATCCATCTAAACCAGATTATTTTTTTGATTAAGCCAATTAAATAAAATTTTGTTAAATTCATCAGGATGTTCCATCATTGGCGCATGACCACATTTTTTTATCCATTCTAATTTTGAGTTAGGAAGTAAAGATTTAAATTCGCGAGCAACCTCCGGGGGAGTGACTAAATCGTTTTCACCCCAGATTAGAAGTGTAGGTGTTTTAATATTGGGTAATTCTTCTGACATGTTGTGTCTAATAGCGCTTTTTGCTATGGCAAGGGTTCTTACTAGCTTCTCTCTGTTATTAACTGTTTCAAAAACTTCATCT
>MDTA01213540.1_pt1 | contig 13649 bp, 12 predicted proteins | sample 811151 | NCBI WGS metagenome assembly MDTA01 (sample SAMN05326648, study PRJNA326480) | marine metagenome | isolation source: seawater | place: Indian Ocean: South | collected 2010 | reverse complement strand
GAGGGTATTAATAAAGCTTTAGAAAATTTAATTAATTCAAGCAATTAACGTTTATCTATAAATATTTTTAACAGTTTATAGTTCTTCTCTTTATCTATTTCGCTAAAAACCTCGTGTCTAGCATTGGGAATAATAGCTATAGATACATTAGTAAAAATATTTTTTAAATATTCATAAAGTCTTTTTACTCCCTTACCATTTTCACCAACAGGATCATTAGAGCCAGAAATAATAAATATTGGCATTGATATATCTACATTCTTATATCCATCTTGCTGAAATACATTTGAAATACCATTTACTAAATCATGCCATAATCCATTGGTCACTATATATCCACATAAAGGGTCTTTGACATATTCGTCAACATTAGAACTATCAGATGAAATCCAGTCTTTTTTAGTTCTATTCGGTTTAAAAAATTTATTATATTTACCTAAAATTAAGGTATCGAGAAACTTACCTTTTCTTTTTTTTGATGAGAAGAACAAAACAACACTTATTAAAATTTTTTGAATCTTAATTAACCTGTCAGTTGATTTTGAAGATCCGGATAATATTAATCCATCAATCTTCATACCCGCCTGAATTGCCTCTAAGGCAATCCAAGACCCCATGCTATGGGCAATCATATATTGCTTAAGATGGGGAAATTTTTTTTTAGTTTCATTAACTAATGTTAGTTGATCATTAATTACTTGCTTCCAACTATTAGAATTAGCTAAATAACCCTTCATATTAGGGCCTATCCTTCTTCCATGCCCAGCATGGTCTATTGAAATTACATGAAAACCATCATTATTTAACTTCTTTATAAGACAATTATATCTTCCAATATGTTCAGCCATTCCATGACTAATATGAACAATCCCAATAGGAGTAGAATCATTTGTTAAATGCTCATAAATAAATTTATGTTCAATAGAAGTATTTAAATTCATAATTTATAATAAACTCATATATAAATTATTAAAACAATGATGGAAGAAATTCATATTGCTGGAACCGGATTATGGTATCCAAAAGACCAAATATCAAACGATGAAATTGTTTGCTCATACAATGCTTATGTTGATAAATATAATCAATTAAATGAAACCAAAATTAATGAAGGTGAAATCGTGCCTTTAGAGCATTCATCTACATCATTTATAGAGAAGGCATCTGGAATAAAAACACGCCACGTAATTGATAAAAAAAATATTTTAGATATTGATAGGATGATGCCGGCTGTTGATCATGAAGATGAATCAAAATTATCCATCCATGCTGTTGTAGCAATAGAAGCTGCAAATAAAGCAATGGAACAAGCTGGCGTAAAACCCTCCGATATTGATGGTGTTATTTTAGGCACATCTCATGCAGCAAGAAATTATCCATCTGTAGCAATTGAAATTCAGAATGAATTAGGTATAGATGGTTATGCTTATGACATGCTTGTTGGATGTTCATCAACAACATTTGCTATTAACAATGCATATAGTGATATAGCATCAGGTTTAGCTGAAACAATTTTAGTTGTTAATCCCGAAATTTCTACCCCATTTGTAAATTATTCTAGAAGAGATATACATTTTATATTTGGTGATGGTTGTGTTGCTACTATAGTTTCTAAAAATAATAATTCAAAATATTCTCATAAAATAATAGATAGAAAATTAATTACGAAATTTTCAAATAATATAAGAAGTGATTGGAGTTATTTGGTCAGAGCAGCTAATAATGAAAAATCTTATGATGATTTATTATTCTACCAAAATGGGAATAGTGTTTTTAAAGAGGTATGCCCTCTAGTTGCTGAATTTATATCGACTCAACTAAAGGATAATAATATTCAACCTAATGAAATTAAGAAATTTTGGTTACACCAAGCTAATGCTCGCATGGTCAACTTGATTGTATCTAAAATTATTGGTGACGATAATTTTGATAGAGACCTTGCTCCGTTACCAATTGAAAAATTTGGCAATCTAGCCAGCGCAGGCTCAATGTTTGCATATAATCTTCATAATGATCTTAAAAAAGGTGAGAAAGGATTAATTTGCTCTTTTGGGGCTGGTTATTCTGTATGTTCGATAATCGTAGAAAAAACATAACATAAATATATTTAAAATATTAAAAACAATTATAATTACGAAATGGGTGAATACGATGCAGTTTGGGTTTTTTTAATTTCATTAGCTTTTGTAGGTTTCTATATCTATATTGAAGCTAGACCTAAAGGATCTAACCTTTTTGGAGATATCTCAGAGACAATTAGTAGATTTTTTAGAAATAAATAAATGTCTAGCTCAAATCTAAACAAAGAGATTAGCGTTCTTTTAGTATTTATCACTCTCATTGTAGGAAGTCTTGCTTCATCAAATACAGGAAGTGATTCTTGGTATCAGGGTCTTGTTAAATCTGACTTAAACCCGCCAGGATATATATTTGGAATTGTTTGGCCAATTTTATATTTTTTAATGGGTATAACAGCCTACAGAACAATAAATATAATCAAGAATTTTTTTTACTTTCAATTATTCTTAAATGCAATATGGTCATGGTTGTTCTTTTCTTTTCATTGGCCATTAATATCACTATTTGATATATGGTTATTAATATTTATTAATATAAAAATATTTTTCATGATTGTAAAACAAGACAAACTTGCTGCATTTTTATATGTACCTTATATTCTGTGGTTATTTTTTGCTTCATATTTAAATCTTTATATAGTTTTAAATAACTAAATAAAAATTCCAACAATTAAGCCTGTCATACATGATGCTAATGTAGCTCCAACTAATGCTTTAAAAGATACTTTTATTAGATCATCTTTTCTATCAGGAGCCATTGCAGTAATACCTGAAATTAATATTCCAACTGAAGAGAGATTTGCAAAACCACATAAACTATAAAAAGTAATAAGTTTTGATCTCTCAGACAAATCTCCATCACTTAAAGCAGCTAGTCCAGGATAAGCTACAAATTCATTCAACGTGGTTTTAATTCCCAATAGCTCACCAGCAATAATAGCTTCATCCCAAGGTATCCCCATAAGCCAAGCTATTGGTGCAAAGATATATCCAAGAATAGTTTCTATTGATAGCTGATATCCAAAATAATGATTTGTTCTTCCGTATGGCCATTCTCCCGGATAAAATTGATATGAAATCAATCCTAAAATTGAATTTACAATATAAACCAATGCTATAACTGCAATTAGTATGGTTCCAACACTTACTGCAATACTTGCACCATCAGATGTTCCTCTAGTTACAGCATCCATTGAGCTTTTATATACTTGTGGAACTTTGCTTTCATCAAAATCTGTTATAGAGTTTGAAGGAATCATTATATTTGCATACATTATCGCTGCTGGAACTGATAATACAGATGCCGTTATAAAATGTTGAATTAAATTTTGATCAAATGCGGGTTCTAAGATAGATATTAAAGCAACCATAACTGAACCAGCAACAGTTGCCATTCCAGCTGTCATTAATATTAGAAGTTCTTTGTTTGATAATTTGCTTACATAAGGTCTTACTAATAGAGGTGCTTCTACCTGACCCACAAAAATATTTGCAGCAGCCCCAAGGCCAACAGGCCCACCTATATTGAATAATTTTTGACAAGCCTTTGATATTAAATTAACAATAAATGGAAGAATACCCCAATGCCATAATATTGCTGATATGCAAGCCATTACAATTATGTAAGGTAATACTCCGAAAGCAAAAGTCTCTAGCAAAGATATGTATGGAGTTGATCCATCATTAGGAGGATATCCAAAAACAAATTTTGCACCTTCGACAGTTGCCTTTTGAAGGACAACAACTCCATTTCCTAAGGCCTCAAAACCATTAATTATAAATGGTACTTTTAATAGAATGGCTGCTAAAATTATCTGAGAAAGAATGCCATAACCAATATATTTGTAATTAATAATTCTAAAATTATCTGAAAAAGGTATAGCTATTGCGACCAAGCCAATAAAGCCGATTATCATTTGTGCTATTGTCATAATATCCATTTCAATAAAGCTTTATTTCTTTTAATCTTTGATTAAGAAAATCATCTGCAAGTATCCCTTTATCGTCATCTCTATAAATAGATTTTAAATTAATCGAAGGAGCAGGATGTAAGAAAAATGGAATACTATATCTAGGTTTAGATTCCGACTCTTTATCTTGAATTACTCTATGAGTGGTGCTTTTTAACTTTTTGTCTGTCACTAGTTGCATCATATCTCCTATATTACAAACAATTGCTTTAGAGCTAGGGGCAACTTTTATCCACTGACCATCTTTGCTTAATACTTCTAATCCACCTTCTTCAGCTCCTATTAGAAGAGTTATTAAATTAATATCCTCATGAGCCCTAGCTCTGTGGGGATTAGACTTTGAATCAACGGGTGGATAATGAATTGATCTTAAAAGTGAATTTCCCTTTTTAACCCATGATTCAAAATAATCATTTTCTAAACCTAATGACAATGCAATTACTGATAGAACTCTTGTACCAATTTTATGCAACTCAGAATATAGGTTATCAAAGTTTTCATTAAAACTTGGTATCTGATCAATCGTTAAATTTTTAGGAATTTTTTTATCAAATGAATCATCAATAATTGGGCCGTGATGCCAGAATTCTTTTTGATCAGCTATTTTCTCGCCAACAGCAGTTTCAATGCCTTTTGGAGTGTAACCTCTCGCCCCTTTTGAGCCTACTGAACTATAAGTATTTTTAATATCATAGTCTAAATTAAAAAACTCTATAGAAGAATTATAACAATCACTCACTAAAGCATCAGACAAACCATGTTCAGTAATTGAAAAGAAACCATGATTTGATAATGCATCTTTTAATAAATTTATAGAAAAAGTATCACCTTTTTCAATTTCTTTAAAAGATAGTTCAGGTATTAAATTGCTCATAATAAAAAGGCGGTCGAGACCGCCTTTAAATTATATATAAGTATTATTAGAATTTATACTTAAATCCTAGCTGAGCCCTCCACACACTTTGAGTAGCAGATAAACTCATATTATATGGATCATCAAAACTATATCTGTAAGCATTTCTGCTGTAGTCATATTTTGACCCATCTACAATTCTAAGATCTATTACTGGAATTCTTCCAGAATAATAACCATATCTAACAACACCCTTATCATCGTCAATAAGGTTGAGTAGATTTTCAATTCCTAATGTGATTACTACTTCGTCTTTTTCTCTAAAACCAGGTAATATTTGAGTAATCTTAAAGTCTAAAGAAGATTGCCAAGGGAATCTCATAGAACCTCTATCTGCAATTTCTCCTGCCTTACCTTCAAGTCCAAAAACGTTATATAAAAGATTTAAAACAGCTTCTTCACGAGCAAGCGCATCAGGTGTGCCTTCAGCTGTACATTTATATGAGTAACATACGATAGGATCATTTCTGGTAGGAATATAAAGTAATGCAGAACTATCATCATTTAAATTATAGTCATAACCAAATGCTTTAGTTTTATAATCACCTGTCCACCCAGTAAATGTATCAAATGTTGGGTATGCTGGTAATCCTGATTTTCTTTCAAAAATTAATGTGAAAGTAGTAGGTTTATCAGAGCCAAAGAAATAATGCTTAGACCTTAAAGTGGCAAGCAATCGATGTTCAGTCTCATATATTGAGGTCATTCCTCTTCTATTATTGTAGTCAATTGCACCAGTTTTACCAAAGTTGGAATTAGATGTGGAAGAAGTCATGCCGCTCAATTCAGTATTATCTTGACCGGTATAGCTAACAGAAACAACTGTATCTCCGTCTCTAAATGCTTTATTCAGTGTTGCAGATATAACTTCTCTTTCCCCACAACAGTCATTGTATAAACCAGCTTTGTAGGTTCTTCTTCCTGTCATGTTGTAAATAGGTCTTCCATCTGGAGCAACTTCAGTTGGAACAGTTGGTATGTCACCATTTAAAGGGTAACCTGTATCTATAACTTTATATAGAGCTTCCTCTTGTTCAGATTTTAAATAAGTAATACTTAAATCCATATTATTTGGTAGATCTCTTTCATAAGTTACATTAAGTATTTTTGAATCAGGCCATTCAAAACTTGGAGCAATGAAATCGATTTTAGCATCAGTCAAAGGAGCATCCTGAATTGCTTGTTGTACACAAGCTGGAAGGCCTGAACCTGCTGATGTTAATGGATTACAGCCTGCTGGGGCATTCGCGCTATTATAAGCAGAAACTCTTACCCCATCATTTGTATAAGCATTAGATATCCACACAGCTGGAAGTTTTGCCGAGTAATTTCCATAAGTAATATTTAAATCACTTACATCATCGATCGCAATATCCATTCCCAACCTTACATTCATCAAGCTTGTGCCATCAATACCTGCATTGGCAAAACCATATGTAGATTCAAAGGCCGCATTTTTTGCAGGTGCATCATTTGAATCATATTCATCATATCTGATGCCAGCAGTTAAACTTAATCTGTCAGATACTACAAATTCATCCATTAAATACATTGAAGTTAAACCATATTCGAACATAGCAGCAGCATCATCAACATTGCCTGATTTAGCGTTATTAGCGCTAAATGAGCTAGCAACACCAGCCTCATAATCAGCTAATGAATCAAATTCCCATTCACCATCTTGAGCAACAATAAATACGTTATAAATATCATAAGTTGTGTTTTCATAACCAGCAGTAATTTTATGATTACCAGTGTAGTAAGTTAGTTTAGCTTTAAAAAAGTCTGTTTCAGTAGCTAACTTATTAGCACTTCTATATATATCAGCACCAAGATAGACTCTCATACCATATGCGTCATCAATATAAAAATTAGGCACATCTTGTCCAGCTGGAGAGTTTTGACTAGTATCAGTAGATTTATTTGAATAATAAATTTCAGAAATTAGATTATCTGCCCAATCTGAAACCAATAAGATACTAGATGTATCAGTTTTTTCACCTTTAAAATATGAAGCTGATTCAAAATAAAAGGATGAATTACTTCCACTAGCTCTCAGTCGATCACCCTCAGTATTTTTGTAATTGTAAGTTAATCTATGATTTTCATTTAAAATGTAATCAATTCTTAATGAGCTATTTTCTTGAACAGATTCTGTCGTGGTTGCTACACCCATAGGATCCCATCCATACTTACTAATAGTAATTTGTCTAATATTATCTACTTGAGCTTGTGTTATTACTTGTTCATTAGCAGCACCAGATCCTGCAGGTCCATACAAGACAGGATTAGTTACTGTAGTGTCTTCATATGTTACATAAAAGAAAGCTTTGTCTTTTATTATCGGGCCTCCAAAAGTAAAACTTTGTGCAGTGTCTTCTTTGTCAAAGGTATATTTATTTCCTTCAATTTTATCACCGTAAAATTGATCACCTCTATCGTAATAACCAACACTTCCTTCAAATTCGTTTGTACCACCTTTTGTAACAAATTCAATAATACCCCCTCTAAAGTTTGAGTACTCAACAGAAGCTGGAGCTACTTTTACTGACATTTGTTCTATTGCATCAAGATTTATTGGGCTTCTCTGTGAAGGATAACCATTATCATTTAAACCAAAATCATCATTGAAGGAAACTCCATCAACTTTAATGTCATTACTTCGAGGATGTGCGCCACCAATTGAAATACTTGCGTAGTCGTCTTCTGCATCATCTAGTGAAACTAATGGATTTAATTTTATTAAATCTTTTATATCTCTTGTTACAGATGGGGTTTCTTGAATTGTCTGAGCATTAATTGTTGAGGTAAAACCCAAACCATCATCAGTTGTTATTCTTTCTGCTGTAACTACAACATCATCAACTTCAGCAGATGATTTTAATACAAAAGATAATCTTGATGTTTCACCGACAACCAAGCTTGTAGTTAGCTCATCAGATATTAATCCAGCTGCAGAAACCTTGATAGTATATGGTCCGCCTGGTCTTAGTCCACCAGCAGAGTATCTACCTGAAGCATCAGTAGTTCTAGTTACTACAGTATTAGTTGGTTCGTATGTAATTTCAACTTGAGCGCCACTTACTGAACCACCAGCAGAAGATACCGATCCTGTAATATCTGATGTAAGTTCTTGAGAAATAAGTAATGGCGAAATAAAAATTGAAAGTAAAGATAGTTTAAAAAAATTCCGAATCATAATGACACACCCCATTGTGAAAATTAGTATAGATATATAATATATATCAAAATTTAATTAATCACTATTACAATTTTGTAATTTTTTTGTGAACTTTTAATATTTAAGACTTACTGAATTTAGAGTTTTTCCTGATATGTCTTTTATTTTTACATTGATAGTATCTTTATGTATTTCTAAAATGCCATAATTTTCTTGAGGGTAAGTTTCACCTATTAAATATTTATCTGATTCAAAGGAAAATGATCCAGGCTTGTTAAGTGATGAGGCAGTAATTTCAAATATATCATTTTTCTTATATAGACCTCCTCGATGTCTATCACCTGAAACTAATAATGTCTTAGACTTATTCTTTTCTAAGATGTTAAAAATCCTATCTCTTTCCAATGGAAAATTAGCCCATTTTTCATAAATGTGATCTTCAGGAATAATTTGTATTGAGCTAAATATTATTAAAAAATCAGATTCTTTTTTTAGTTCATTTTCAAACCAACTCCATTGATCATCTCCTAATATTGTGGAATCTATACTTTCATTTTTAATATATTTGCCCCATTTGCTTTGTAGATTAGATCTAAAGTATCTAGTATCAAGAAAAATAAACTTAAATTTTTTTTCAAAAAAAATCATATCTTCTGAGAAATAAACTCCTTCTCGATTCCGCCTTATATCGTCCTTAGGTATTTTCCAAAAATCTAAAAACATCTTTTGAGATTCTCTTTTATGTTTATATTCTTTACCACCATCATTTATCCCATAATCATGATCATCCCATATTGAGAAAATATTAATCTTATTTAAAAAATCTGGGAGGATTGAAGCTTGTTTTTCATATGCAAATTGCATCTTTTTTAGCGAGCCATTTGGCATATCGCCATAAACATTATCACCAAGAAAAATAAAATATCCTAGATTCTCATTTTCAATTGAATTCCAAATTGGCTGAGGGTAATCCTGATCTAGACAGGAGCCTAGACCAATAATAATTGGTTCAGCTTTAATTAAGTTGACGCTAAAAAATATTAGAATAGATAATCTGATTAATAGATTTTGTTTCAGGTAGTTTTTAATGAGTTTGATCCATAATATTTTTCAAGACAAGATGGAATTTGAATAGTATCAGAGCCATTGTAATTATTTTCAAGCAATGCCACTAGACACCTACCAACTGCTAATCCAGATCCGTTGATAGTATGTGCATAATTATTTCCTTCTTTATTTTTATACTTAATATTTGCCCTTCTAGCTTGAAAATCAGTGAAATTAGAACATGATGATATTTCTCTATATTTGTTTTGGCTTGGCATCCAAACTTCAATATCATAAGTTTTTGCAGAAGAAAATCCTAAATCTCCAGAACATAATTCAATGACTTGGTATGGTAATTCTAATAAGTCTAATATTTCACATGCATTGGTTAAAAGATTATCTAAACATTCCATTGAATTATCTGGATGAGCAACTTGAACAAGTTCAATTTTTTCAAATTGATGTTGTCTTATTAATCCTCTCGTATCTTTACCATAACTCCCAGCCTCAGATCTAAAACAAGGTGTATGAGATGTTACTTTTATTGGTAAGTCGTTTTCATTAATAAAATTATCTCTAAACAAGTTTGTTAATGGAACTTCTGCGGTTGGGATTAAATATAAATTATCTGATGATTTAAATAAATCTTCTTCAAATTTTGGTAGCTGCCCAGTGCCTATTAAAGACTCTTTATTTGCCATAAATGGAACGTAATATTCTTCATAACCATTTTTAATAGCAGTATCTAACATAAAAGAAATTAATGAGCGCTGAAGTTTAGCTATATTACCCCTAAGAACTGAAAATCGTGAACCGGCTAATTTAGCAGCTAAATCCGTATCTATATCTTTTGTAATTTCAAGATGATCTAAAGAATTCTTTGTGGTTATGGTGCCATATTCTTTAATAACGACGTTATCGCTTTCATTTTTTCCATTTGGAACAGAATCATGAGGAATATTTGGAATATCTAATAAAAATTGATTAATTTCATCAAGAACAATCTGCAGATCTTTATCTTTACCTTCCAATTCAATATTTTTAATATCAATAGTCTTCTTAAGGTCATCTATGTTCTCACCTGCTTCTTTCAATTTTCCAAACTCTAAGGAAAGTTTTTTTCTTTCAGCTTGAAGATTTTCTACATCAATCTGAAGGACTTTCCTTTTTTTATCCAATGAATTAAAAACGTCTTTATTTATAGAATAGCCACGCTTAAGCAATGATGCGTCAACATCGTCTAAGTTTTCTCTTAATTTTTTTATGTCCAACATTATTTAGAAATTATTGCTCCTATGTAGGTTGCCAATATTGTTAATATCAATGTAAGCATTATATATGAAAGAGCATTAATTAAATTTGAATTTGCCATCATAACAACTTGATAAGAAAAAGCTGACATAGTTGTAAATGAGCCTAGAAAACCAATAGCAAAGAAATAATATGTTGTATCTTTAATAGGTAATGAAAATCCAATAAGCAATCCAATAAAAAAGCAACCTAAGACATTTGCAAATAGTGTTCCTGCGTTAGATGTTATTGATAGATAATTTATAAAAAATTCATTAACGCCATATCTAGATATAGCACCTAGCGCACCACCCAAACCTATAAATAGAATATTAATTGTCATGCTTCTTAAAGAACTTTATTAAATTATCTATATTCATATTATCTTTAAACTTGATTTGAAGTGTGTTTTCATCAATAAATTCAAAATAAAATTTTTTTTCATCCTCTACTACAACAAATGATTTATTATTTAGATTTTCTATCTTCGAGCTGTCCAAAAATCCGTTCAAAATGAAATCTATAAAGAAATTTTGGTTAACTTGTTCTATAGGAATATTTTTTATCTGATTAAATTCTAAATCATGAACCTCTATACCATCACTATCTATAAAATATATTTCTTTAAATGGTGATTCTATATCTATCCTTATTTTATCAGGGCTTTTTTTATATGATCCTTCTGATTTATCAAAACTGTTATCTATTTTATTTAAACTAGTTTGAACGAATGTTAAGTCATTTGTAAAAAATATATTTATTTCTTCAATAGGAGTTGCTGAAATGAATAAATTTAAAAATAATAAATAGCAAAAATATATCTTTTTCAAATTAATCTCTTTTAGGAACCAATACTTCTCTTGAACCATTTGAGCTCATTTCTGATACCAAACCAGCCTCTTCCATAGTCTCAATTAATCTTGCTGCTCTGTTATATCCAATTCTTAGCTTTCTTTGAACTGCTGAAATAGAAGCTCTTCTTGATTCGATAACAAAATTTACAGCTTCATCATACAGCTCATCTTGCTCATCAGTGCCTGACTCAACTCCAGACCACCCTGGTATAGGTCCAGTATCTTGATTTGAAGATACGATATCCTCGACATAATTAGGTTCTGCTCTAGACTTCCAATCATCTACAACTCTATGAACTTCATCGTCACCTACAAATGCACCATGAACTCTGATAGGGACTCCAACACCAGGCGGAAGATATAACATATCTCCATACCCGAGAAGTTGTTCAGCCCCACCTTGATCAAGAATTGTTCGTGAATCAATTTTTGTTGAAACTTGGAAGCCTATTCTTGTTGGAATATTTGCTTTTATTAAGCCTGTAATCACATCAACAGAAGGTCTTTGAGTAGCTAATATTAAATGTATGCCTGCAGCTCTAGCTTTTTGTGCAATTCTAGCGAACAAATGTTCAACTTTTTTACCGACAAGCATCATCATGTCAGCAAATTCATCCACAACAACAACTATAGATGGAAGAACCTCTAGATAGTCTTCTTCATCTTCTTTTAAAGGATTCAAAATCTGTTTTCCATTTTTTTCAGCTGTTTGAATTTTTTTATTAAATCCTGCTAAATTCTTAACCCCCATCATGGACATTAATTTATATCTTCTATCCATTTCAGCCACACACCATCTTAGGGCATTAGATGCATCTGTCATATCTGTTATAACAGGTGTTAACAAGTGTGGTATGCCATCAAAAACCTTTAATTCAAGTATTTTTGGATCTATTAAAATAAATCTCACATTTTCTGGATCAGATTTAAATAATAAACTAAGTAACATTGCATTCAGGCCAACTGATTTACCTGAGCCAGTTGTTCCAGCAACTAATAAATGTGGCATTTTTGCTAAATCAACCACAATTGGATTTCCTGAGATATCATGTCCAAGCGCTAAACTTAAACTTGAGGGTGAGGATTTAAAAGCATCTGATGAAAGTATTTCAGTCAATCTAACCATTTTTCTATTGGTGTTTGGAATTTCAATACCTACATAAGGTTTACCATCAATAACCTCAACGACTCTCACACTGCTAACTGATAAAGATCTCGCAATGTCTTGAGCAATATTTGTTATCTTGCTTGCTTTAGTTCCAGGAGCTGGTTGAATCTCAAATCTAGTTACAACCGGACCAGGTAATACTGACTCTACAGTTGCCTCAATTCCAAATTCTTCTAATTTAGTTTCCAATAATGATGCTATTTGATTTAATTCGCTCTCTGAAAGAGAACTGCCATCATCTAATGCTCTATCAAGCAACTTAGTACTAGGCATAACTGTCTCTTTTTTTATATCAATATTTTCATCTGTTATAGCTTTTGGAACTTCTTTTAATTGACTCTCATTTTCAATAGGAAGATCGGCTTGTCTTGCGTCATTAGTGTTCTTACTTAATGGAGCAACAAATTTTTCAAGATTTTTAGGCTCATTGATAACTTTTGGTTTTGAAGTTTTAATATTCTTTTTTTCAAAATTATCTTGAGTAGAAATCACAATAGCTTTTAATTTTGATCCTATATAGCTTAAAAATTTTCTTATATTTATAAATATCTTTTTAATTAAACTCCAAAAATGATTTATAAAAATAATTAAAAAATTCCCAAATTTATCCATCATTTTTAGCCAAGAGAAGTTAAATGATAAAGATGTTGTTGGGATTAATAAAATAAATAAAAATATAAGTGATCCTATATTTCCAATAATTGAAGATATTGAAGTTAAAACATTTTTACCAATAGCGCCTCCAAAATTATTACTAAAATATAATTCACCAATTGAACCAAAGCATATGATAAAAAATATTGAACTTGCTAGTCTTACTATAACTTTTACTAATGAATTGTTGGGGTCTTCATAAAACAGTATTTGTATTGACCATATACAACCAATTAATAGAAGTGCATAACCTCCATAACCAATTAATGTATATAAAAAATCTGATATTGAAGCTCCTAATGGTCCACCGAGATTTTCAATATTCTCAGAAGAATTTTTATTAAAAAAACCTGAGTCAGTTACGTCATAAGAAATTAGAGAAACAAATATATATAGGCAGAATGCTATTAAAAAAAAGCTGAAAAAATTCAGAAGTGTATTTTTAATGTATGGTGGCATTTAACTAATTTATTTAATTATTGTTGTAATTATAG
>MDTA01187995.1_pt1 | contig 13649 bp, 15 predicted proteins | sample 811151 | NCBI WGS metagenome assembly MDTA01 (sample SAMN05326648, study PRJNA326480) | marine metagenome | isolation source: seawater | place: Indian Ocean: South | collected 2010 | reverse complement strand
TTGGCATTCGGACTGTTGTTCACCGTTGCGGGGGCAGTGTCAGATTATGAATTCACTGACTTTCCCAACCTCGTGAGAGTTAATTTTTTACGCCTATTCCTTTATCTAGAATATATATAGCTAAAGAATACATCAAAAAAATCAATAAAAACATCATTAATATTGCACTGTATGTATTCATCTCCTCAATTCCTATAAATGCATAACGAAACGCGCTTACCATATATGCAATTGGATTGAACATAGAAATTGATTGCCAAGTAGAAGGAAGATCATAAATTGAATAGAAAGTTCCACCTAGATAAGTTAGTGGCGTAAGCACAAATGTCGGTATGATATTTATATCATCGAAACTTTTTGCATATACAGCATTTATAAAACCAAGAATAGAGAATAAAATACTGACAAGTAATGTTAAAAAAATAGCTAGAAAAACATTATGAATTGGAATATCAGTGAATGCTAGTGAGACTACATATACCGCAAAACCAACAACAAAAGCTCTTGAGACGCCCCCGAGGACATAACCTATTAATATCACATGAGTTGATAGGGGAGAAACAAATAACTCTTCAATACTTTTTTGGAACCTTCCGCTATAAAAAGAACCTACCACATTCATGTAGGAATTTGAAATTATTGGCATGATAACAAGACCAGGAATTATAAAATGTATATAAGGCATATCATTAATATTACCTATGCGATCTCCTATAAAATTACCAAAGATAGTTATGTATAAAAAAATTGTTATAACTGAAGGTAAAATTGTCTGTATCCATATCCTAGACCAGCGAACAAATTCTTTTTTAAATATAGTTATTAGTTGTATAAAGTAGAGATCGTTCATTTCTGCGTAAGCTCAATAAATAATTCTTCAAGTTTATTTCTTTTGCTCAGTATTTCAACAACATTAATTTTGTTCTTATTAAATTCATTTATAATTTCAGATACAGAAATTTTATTATCTACAACTATTTCACATGACTGATTATCAATTATTTTCATATTTTCACCAAAGACTATACCATCTGATATAGTAGAATCTGTTCTTATTATGTAAGTATGCTTTCTGGTGGATGACATTACATCATTCATAGATGAATTCTGTACAAGTTCACCATGATGAATTATTGCAAGATTCTTACATAACCTCTCTGCCTCCTCGAGATAGTGAGTTGTCAATATAATTGTTACACCGTCATCGTTTAGCTTTTTAAAAAAATCCCACATTGTTAGTCTAAGTTCTGTATCTACTCCAGCAGTTGGTTCATCTAATATCAGCAATTTAGGATCATGAATTAAAGCTCTTGCAATCATTAATCTTCTTTTCATTCCTCCTGATAACTCTCTAGGAGTACAATCCTTCTTATGCCAAATTCCTAAGTCTTCAAAGAGTTTCTGTGTTTTATGTTGTGATTGTTTTTTTGTTAATCCAAAATAGCCTCCAATATTAATCATAGTTTCACATATTGGTATAAATTGATTGAGATTATACTCTTGAGGAACAACACCAATCATTTTTTTTGTTGTTTCAGGGTCTTTGCTAATATCACGCCCATAGACTTTTACCGTTCCAGAAGAAATGTTTACTAATGTAGTAATAATTCCAATCACAGTTGATTTTCCAGCACCATTTGGACCTAGGAAGGCAAACAAATCACCACTTCTCACTTTAAGACTGACGTCTTTAAGAGCTCTTACGCCATTCTTGTAAGTTTTATTAAGTTCATGAATTTCTAGTGCATATTTGGTCATTTATTTACATCCATGTATTTTGCATATTTCAAAATTATCATATATACTCTCTCAAAACTTATCGAGTTATAGCTAATATACAGGGGTATATCAAGTCAAAATTGTAAGATATTATGAGTCATACATCATATAAAAGCGCAAAAACTAGACTACAAAGAAGCGAGCTAGCAGTACCAGGATCTTCACCAAAAATGTTTGAAAAAGCATTGAATTCAGATGCTGACTATATATTCCTTGATTTAGAAGATGCAGTGTCACCAAATGACAAAGTTACTGCTCGCGAGAATGTTATCAAAGCCCTTAAAGAGCTTGATTGGAGAGGTCACGGGAAAACTATATCTGTTCGCATCAATGGCCTAGATACTCATTATATGTATAGAGATGTAGTTGAATTAATGCTTCAAGCTGGTGAGTATATTGATACACTCCTTATACCAAAAGTTGGTGTAAGAGATGATGTCTATATGGTTGACTGTATGGTAACTCAAATAGAACAAGAAAGAGAACTGGAGAATAAAGTTGGACTAGAATGTCTGATAGAGAGTGCACTTGGAATGGTGAATATTGAAGAAATCGCAACATCGTCAGACAGATTAGAGGCGTTACATTTTGGAGTAGCTGATTTCGCCGCAAGCTTAAGAGCTAGAACTGTTGTTATAGGTGGTCTTAATCCAGATTATCCAGGTGATCAATGGCACCACGGCTTATCTAAGCTCGTAGCAACCTGTAGAGCATATGGATTGAGACCTATAGATGGCCCATTTGGTGACATACAGGACCCAGATGGGTATATTAAAGCTGCAAAACGAGGAGCAGCAATAGGAATCGAGGGTAAATGGGCAATCCACCCATCTCAAATTGAACACGCGAATGGCGTATTCTCTCCACCACAAGCTGAGGTTGACAAGGCAAAAAGAATTATTGAAGAACTTGCTAAAGCAGCTGCAGAAGGTCGTGGTGCAGCGCAGTTGGATGGAAGAATGATTGATGCAGCATCTGAACGAATGGCAGAAAATATTGTTAACATAGATAAACTAATTCAATCAAAGAAAAAATGAATATACACGAGTATCAAGCAAAAGAAATATTATCTAAATTTGGCGTATCGATTCCCAAAGGTGGAGTTGCATATAGCCCAGAAAATGCTAAAGATAGAGCAACTGAACTTGGTGGTGATATTTGGGTAGTAAAAGCACAAATACACTCTGGTGCAAGAGGAAAAGCTGGAGGAATAATTGTATGCAAGTCCGAACAAGAAGTATCTGATGCTGCTAACAAATTACTTGGTAAAACTTTAGTAACACATCAAACTGGACCTGAGGGCAAAACTGTTCAAAGAATTTATGTAGAAGAAGGAACAGATATTAAAAAAGAATTCTATCTAGGCTTAGTATTCGATAGAAGTACTGAGAGTATTATGGTTGTAGCCTCATCAGAAGGTGGAATGAGCGTAGAGGAGATAGCTGAGGAAAAACCAGAGTCACTAATTAAAACAAGAATAGAAGCTGCCGTGGGTATGCAAGCATATCAAGCAAGAGAAATTGCTTTTGCGTTAGGGTTAGAATCAAAAGCTATTAATCGTTGTGCCCAAGCCATCTTAGGTGCATATAAAGCTTTTAGTACATCTGACGCTACTATGGTAGAAATTAATCCATTAGTACTTACTGGTGATGATCATGTTCTTGCTCTAGATTGCAAAATGTCATTTGATGATAATGCATTGTATAGAAACCCTGAACTCGCAGAGCTTCGAGACAAATCACAAGAGGATCCTAAAGAAACATACGCTGCCGATAGAGGTTTAAATTATATTCCTCTTGATGGAGATATTGGCAACATCATTAATGGTGCAGGATTAGCAATGGCATCAATGGATATGATACAGCTTGCAGGTGGTCAACCTGCCAACTTTCTTGATGTCGGAGGAGGAGCTACACCAGAAAAATTTGTCAAAGCATTTAAACTGATCTCAGGAGATCCAAAAGTTAAAGTCATCTTAATAAATATTTTTGCGGGCATAAATAGATGTGACTGGGTAGCACAAGGTATTGTTGATGCTCTCAATCAGATTACTATTGATCAACCACTAGTCATAAGATTAGCTGGAACAAATGTTGATGAAGGTATAAAGATACTTAAAGATAGTAAGATACATTATACAGAGGCATTCACGCTCGAGGATGCTGCAAATAAAGCTGTTAAAGCATTAAAAGATCTTGGAGAGTAACTTCAGTGGCAATACTAATCACAAAAGATTCAAAGATAATTATTCAAGGATTTACTGGAAAGATTGGTTCATTTCATGCAGAGGAAATGATTGAATATGGCACTAATGTAGTTGGAGGGGTGACACCTGGAAAAGGTGGTCAAACTCACTTGGATCGTCCTGTGTTTAATACCGTTAAAGATGCAGTCAGAGAAACAGGTGCCGATTCAAGCATACTTTTTGTACCTCCCGCATTTGCTGCAGATTCTGCCATGGAAGCAGCAGACGCAGGTATAAAAACACTGGTAGCAATTACAGATGGTATACCAGCGCATGATATGATCAAGGTAAAAAGATATATGAGAAGATATAAAGCAGATGACAGAATGACTATGGTAGGTCCTAATTGCGCAGGAGTGATAAGTCCAGGCAAATGTATGCTCGGAATCATGCCAGGTCACATTTATAAAGAGGGGAATGTAGGCGTGATAGGTCGATCAGGTACTCTCGGATATGAAGCAGCACAACAAATGAAAGATCTTGATATTGGAATTTCAACAAGTGTTGGAATTGGAGGAGATCCAATTAATGGTAGTGCTTTTAAAGATCATCTAGCAAAATTTGAGAAAGATGATGAGACTAAAGCAATTCTTATGATTGGTGAGATAGGCGGCCCACAAGAGGCAGAAGCAGCAGAATATGCAAAAAAGCATGTCTCTAAACCGGTTATTGCATATATAGCTGGATTAACAGCACCCAAGGGGAAAAGAATGGGTCATGCTGGCGCGATTGTTAGCTCAGGAGGAGAATCAGCTGCTGAGAAAGTAGAAATACTCAAAGCGGCCGGTATAACTATAGCTAAAAACCCATCTGTTATAGGTGAAACCGTTCATTCAGTTCTTCAAGGACTTGATGGGTAAAGTTAATACGCCTCTATTTGATATAGGCGCTAACCTTCTAGATAAACAGCTCTCTAAAAATTTTGCTGAGATTATCTCAAATTCAAAAAATAATAATATTCACAAAATTATTATTACTGCTTCGCATATTGAGGATACATACAATGCAAAAAAAATGATTGATCAAGAACCTGATCTTTTATATACCACTGTTGGGTTTCACCCACACAATGCTAAGCATTATAATAATGATTATTTCAAAAGCATGATAAGTTTGTGTGATCGAGACTATGTAAAGGCTATTGGTGAATGTGGCCTTGATTATAAAAGAATGTATTCTTCTCGAGATGAGCAAATCTTCTGTTTCAAAGAGCATCTTGAGCTTGCTAAGTTAAAAAACTTACCAATGTTTCTTCATGAAAGAGATGCTTATAATGATTTTCTAGTTCTTCTAAAAGAGCATATTCATCTTATAGAAGATGTAGTTGTCCATTGTTTTACAGGGGATAAAAAGAGCCTTGAGAGCTATATAGATCTTGATTGTTATATAGGGATTACTGGATGGATAACAGACCCAAAAAGAGGTTATCATCTTCATGATATCATTAAATATATTCCAACAGATAAACTAATGATAGAGACGGATTCACCTTATTTAATGCCGTTCAATAATTCCATATCTAACATGAGCTATAATCAACCATGTAATTTAGTCTATATTTTAGATGCTGTATCAGAAATTCTGAAAAAAGATAAAAATATTCTTGCAGAGCAACTGTATAATAATAGCTGTAGATTTTTTAATTTATAAATATGACGAAACTTTACTTACCAGATGGCCATGATAAATTACTCCTCCATAGCTGTTGCGCCCCTTGCTCAGGGGACATAATGCTCAGATTAAAGGAGTCAAATATTGATTACACAATATATTTTTATAATCCAAATATACATCCAAAAAAAGAATATCTTTTAAGGAAAAATGAAAATCTAGAATTTGCAAAAAAACATAAGATCCCATTCATTGATGACGACTATGATACAAGAAATTGGTTTGCTAGAACCAAGGGACAAGAGTGGGAACCTGAAAGAGGTAAAAGATGTAGTACATGTTTTGATATAAGATTTCTCAAAACAGCGAAATATGCTTATGAAAATAATTTCTCTATTATTTCTAGTACATTAGGTATCTCTAGGTGGAAAGATATGAATCAAATTAATCGATCAGGTATCAAAGCTGCGTCTCAGTTCAATGGAATTAGTTACTGGACTTATAATTGGAGAAAAAATAAAGGGTCTGAGGATATGCTTAAAGTATCAAAAACAGAAGAGTTTTATATGCAAGAATACTGCGGATGTGTCTACTCTCTTAGGGACACTAACATATGGAGAAATAAAAATAACAGGCCTGATGTCAAAATAGGCATTAAATACTATTCATTTTTAGATAAAGATGCCAGTGATGCTCAATAAAAAAATTACACTCAACCAGGCAATTAAAGTTCTAGATAATATATTCTGAATTTGTATAATCTGATCAGATTCATTTTGAGATATATCATATACAGATTCACCTGTTTGATTTACATACTCAATATTGCTCAGATATTTGTTATTTGATAGCTCTAAGTTTCTTATTTTATCTATAACACGATCATAATTACTAACAATAGAGAAACAATACGAGGTAAGTCTTACAGGGATATAATCAATAAAATATAGATATTTTTTCAAATTATTTTTTGATTGAGAATTAAGTTTGAAAGTATCAGAGTAAATCATTGTATCTAAAACTTTATATGCTAGTGCAGCTGGAGCACCCAGTATAATAAAAACAAATATTATTGAAAATGTATTTCTTACTGAGTTGAAGAATAGGTTTTTGATTACTAGGCCGTTTAAATTAGTTTTGGCTCTAGTCTGTTTAAGGTTAGGACATAATGAGAAAAGTATAGTCTTATCAACGCTATCTTTATTAAATTCTAATTTAATTTTTAGTTCTTCAATATCTCTATTAAATTGGTTTGTTCTCAGTGAATACAGTAAAAAAATAAGACTCAGTAACAAATAAATTATCGAGGATAGATAATCAACAAAAGATAGTATAAGCATTGTTAGTATTAATACCAATGCTGCATATGTTAAACACAGGCTATCTCTAGACAGATTATCAAATTTTACTTTTGTTTCTAAATAATTGAATCCTTGAATCAACACATCATTATTTCTATACTTTTTTAAGTCATCAAAAAAATATTCTACTGATAATGTAATAATAATTAGAAGTATAGTCGACATTTTATCTTATTTTTTCCCATTCAAAATTTGGCCCAGGATCAGATTTTCTATTTGGAGAAATATCACTATGTCCAAGTATATTACTATCTTGTATTGATGGAAATATCTGTTTAAGTTCTGCTATAGTTTTTTTTAGTGATACATATTGCTTATCTGTATAATAGTCCAATACAGAACCATGAAGCTCAATTCCTACAGAAAAATCGTTGAAATCTCTCCTCCCTAAATACTCAGACTTTCCTGCATGCCACGCTCTTTTATCTAATGGAACAAATTGTATAATTTCACCTGTTCTTTTAATGAATAAATGTGACGAGACTTTGAGTTGCTCCAATTCTTTAAAGGATGTATCGTGATCTCGGCTTAGTTTGTTTTGGAATAATAAACTAACATGATCATTATCATATTCCATCTCAGGAAGGCTAATACTATGGATAATGATTGTATCTGTTTCAATATCCTTAGGTCTATCATCAAAATTAGGAGATTCAATATACAAACTGTTCTTTATAAAAAATTTATTTTCCATTAGAGTATCATTGCAGAAGTTATGTTATTATCAAGGTCTTTATAATTATGACAATTATCCTAGTTGATTCAGACAAAAAGCTTAATAGTCTTCTATCTCAAATTGAAGAATTTTCACAAATAGGCTTGGATACAGAGTTTATCCGCGAGTCTACATACAGGCCTATACTTGCTCTGATTCAGATCTCATTACCTAATGATGAGATCTACCTAATTGATCCAAAAGAAATAAAAGATAAATCTGGCCTCTCTAAAATGTTATCTGATGGTAGAATCATGAAAATTATTCACTCCGCCAAACAAGATCTTGAGGCTCTCTATTCTTATACAGATAACTTTCTGTGTAATATATTTGATACTCAAATTGCATTTAATTTCTTATCAGAAAAATCTAATGTTGCATACTCTGCTCTAGTAAAAAATATTTGTAATATTGATATAAAAGAAGGCTCATGGAGAACAGATTGGTTAAAAAGACCATTAACTATTGAAAAAAAAGAATATGCAGCCAATGATGTTCGATTTCTTATAAAAATTAAAGAGGCTCTTGAAGAAAAACTGAAAAGTATAGGTAGATATTCATGGTTTGAGGAAGAACAAAACAATGAACTTAAAATGTCTAACATTATTATTAAACCCAATGATGCTTGGGAGAAAATTAATTATCCACTTTATTTTAACTCTGAAAACTTGAATTTATTAAAATCAGTTGCATCATGGAGAGAAATGTTATCAATTAAATATGACATACCAAAAAGATGGATATTCAGCGACTCACTACTAATAAAAGTTCTCACAGCACCTGAATATAAAACTACCGAAATTATTGAAAACATGAAGCAAAAAATTACTGAAGATGAAAAAAAGGAACTATATAATATCCTATCGCACAAGAAAAAAATTAAAAATAAGAATCTCTCACCGAAAAAAGATATTGAACAAAAATGCACAGAGGTCTTAAGTTATGTCTCTGATGAATTTAAAATTGATTCTACAGTTATTGCAAATAAGAGGGACCTTGAAATTTTTACGCTATCAAGCAGCAAAGCCCGCTTTATGAGAGGGTGGAGATATCAAATTTTTGGCAAACTGGTACAATAAGTCATGAGAAAGTATTCGTCTAAACTTGTTGATGGAAAAGACAGAGCCCCGAGTAGATCTATGCTCAGGGCAGTTGGATTTAAAGATAAAGACTTTAAAAAACCACAAATTGGTATTGCTTCAACATGGAGTATGGTAACACCATGCAATATGCATATTAATGAACTTGCAAAAGTTGCTACTAAATCTATCGACTCTAATGGCGGCAAGGCAGTAAACTTCAACACTATAACTATTTCTGATGGAATTTCTATGGGATCTGATGGCATGCGCTATTCTCTAGTCTCACGAGAAATTATTGCAGATTCTATTGAAGCTGTGGTTGCAGGTGAAGGACTTGATGGATTTATAAGCTTCGGAGGATGTGATAAAAATATGCCTGCATGTGTTATGGCTATGTTGAGACTAAACCGTCCATCTGTATTTGTTTATGGCGGAACAATTTTGCCTGGTACTCATAAGAATAAAAAGATAGATATAGTTTCGGTTTTTGAAGCTGTTGGTAAAAATGCAAATGGTATAATTAATGATAATGAATTATATCAAATTGAAAAAAAAGCAATACCAGGACCAGGTTCTTGTGGGGGAATGTATACTGCAAATACAATGGCTTGTGCAATTGAAGCAATGGGGCTCTCGTTAACAAATAGTTCTGCACAAACTGCTATATCCAAATCTAAACAAACTGACACAAAGGAAGCCAGTAGAGCTCTTATGAAATGCGTTGTAAATGACCTCAAGCCTAGAGATATAGTCACGAAGAAATCACTAGAAAACGCTATCACAATTGTTATGGCTCTTGGAGGATCAACAAATGCAGTTTTACATCTTCTTGCCATTGCTAACGAAGCACAAATCAAGTTAGATCTGAAAGATTTTGAGAGAATTGGTAAAAAAACTCCTGTATTAGCAGATCTTAAGCCAAGTGGTAAGTATTCTATGGCAGAGCTTGTAGAAATTGGAGGTGTTGCGCCTTTAATGAAGATATTAATGAACAAAGGTCTTATCCATGGAGATTGTATGACTGTTACCGGAAAGACGCTAAAGCGTAATCTCTCGAGTATTAAACCATATCCAAACACCCAAAAAATCGTAAGACCTTTTAACAATCCAATCAAAAAAGACGGACATTTAATTATTTTAAGAGGAAATATAGCCCCTAATGGAGCTGTTGCAAAGATATCTGGTAAAGAGGGTACATACTTTAGAGGAACTGCAAAAGTTTTTGATTCAGAAGAGAAGTGCCTCAAGGCTATTCTTGAAGGCAAGATTTCAAAAGGTTCTGTAATTGTCATAAAAAACGAGGGTCCTGTTAGAGGACCTGGAATGAGAGAGATGCTCTCGCCAACATCAGCTATAATGGGACAAGGTCTAGGGAATGATGTTGCTTTAATAACAGATGGAAGGTTCTCAGGCGGAAGTCATGGTTTTGTCGTAGGACATATTTCACCAGAAGCTGCAGTAGGCGGGCCATTGCAAATTGTAATGGATGGTGACCCGATTGAGATATGTGCTAAAAGAAAAGAGATTAATATCCTCATCCGTAAAACTGAAGTAAACTCTAGAATGAGAAAAGCTAAAAAATACAAACATAAAGCTAAAAATGGTGCTTTAAAAAAATATGCAAGATTAGTTTGTCAGGCAGATGTTGGCGCCACTACACATTAATTAAGAACATTAAGTTCATCTGGATATATTCTTTTTATAATGTGTAAAATCCTTTCTAATCTATCCAATGGTTCCTGCATAGAGATTAGATCAGCTTTATCATCTAATTCAATTGGCAAACATTCTATTAATCGAAACCCTAGCCAATTTGCGTCATTATACTTGGGATTGATATGGAAAATATATGCTTTTATTTCTGGATAAATCTTTTTATAAAATTTGGACAAAATCTGATATTTTTGTGGGATAAGATAATCAACACCGATGTTGATTTCAACTGCATCTCCTATTAATAAATTAGAATCATTAAGAGAATAATCATCCAACTTCACAATTTTCTTACCTTCAACAGTTATACCTAGCAAACCACCATCTAACTGAGACCAATCAACTATCTCTACATAACACGCGTAATCATATACAGATGAAATGTATTCAGAGTCAGTTTTAGTAAGAGCAATAACAAAGCCGCTATTATATTTCAGACAATCTCTTGTCATATCCAAGTACCTTCTCTCAAAAATTCTCAGTGGAAATTGTCCACCGGGGAGAATTATGCTTTTTAGGGGAAATATTGGTATATCACTAAAAGTTTTCATGATCAAAATTAAGAGATAGGGAGTTTATACAATATCTTAAATATGTTGGACTTGGACCATCATCAAATACATGACCAAGATGTGCGTGACAATTACTACACGTAACTTCCGTTCTTACCATACCATGAGATTTATCAGATACTAACTTAACATTTTTTTCGTATAGAACATCATAGAAGCTAGGCCATCCAGATTGAGAATCATATTTGTGGGCCGATGAGAATAACTCTTGTCCGCAGCAAACACATTTATATATGCCTTCATCTTTATTATCGAGGTATTTGCCTGTAAAAGGTGCTTCAGTTCCTTTTTCTTGAGTGATGGCAAACTCCTCTTTTGTAAGTCTATTTTTTAGTTCTTTTTTATCCATGATCGAATATTATTTAAAATTATATCAGTATTTCTATTTGATAATATTAAGACTAAATCAAAATTACTATCGCTCCCGAGATATTGTCCTATTTGAGCTACACTTTCAATAACACTTATTTTAATGTTATTCTTGAAAGTAGTTTTTAGGTCTTTTTGTTTAGTTATCACTAAAACGCTATTTGAACGTTTTAAAGAGGATATCAATTTTTCATTATGTATTCCTAACGTCATTGAGTTTGAGCTCGGAATAAAAATAGTTAGAAGTCTTTTCCCTTTAAATCTATCTTTTATAGATGCAATAGAGGATTTTATTGCTGTTGGATGATGAGCAAAATCATCATAAATTTTAATCCCACTGATCTCATCCACCAAATCTGAACGTTTACTGACGCCCTTAAAGCTTGATAAAGATTTAATTTGATTTTTTATAGGGACTCCAATTTGTTTACATGCTGCTATAGCTATTGTTGCATTTACATAATTATGTTGACCTATGATGTTATTCGGCATTTCATATTTATTCATCCCAAATTGAAGATGATAGTTCTTGCCTTTAAGTAAATTAAATTCACCATATGATTTTTTATCATCAATTTTGATTATATTTGACCAGCAGCCTAGCTTTAGGAGTTTATTTATATTTGCATAATTTTTATTTACAATCACTGCTCCGTGTGGTGGTATTAGCCTGATCATATGATGAAAAGATTTTATTATTTCATCTACATTATTAAAAATGTCTGCATGATCGTATTCAATATTATTTACGATAGCAAGGAAGGGGTTGTAGTGAATAAACTTTGATCTTTTGTCAAAAAAGGCTGTATCATATTCATCTGCTTCAATAATAAAATATTCTGAGCTTGTTAGGGCAACAGAATCTAAATCTCCTTTGGGAGAGCCACCTATTAAGAAGCTTGGATTAATTTTATTATCCTTAAGTATGTGAACGATCATTGCAGTCGTCGTTGTTTTACCGTGTGTACCACTAACAGCGATTACTTTACGATCTTTGAGGATATTATCATGTAGCCACTGAGGACCAGAGGTATACTTTATTTTCTTTTTGAGGATGTATTCAATAATAGGATTACCACGTGACATTACATTTCCAATGATCACTAAATCTTTATTATTTAAATCCTTGAATTTATATCCGTTGATTACATCAATATTCTCTTTTTTAAGAATAGATTTTATTGGATCATAACATGCTGTATCAGAGCCCGTTACAACATGCCCCTTCTTTTTTGCTAATATTGCGATACCTGACATAAACGTACCCGCAATTCCTAGTATATGAATTTTCATATAAGCAGCGAGAGTATAATTATAAGCATAAAACCAATTACCATACTGTAGAGAAAGGATATAGATAAGCCGATAAAAGTTGTGCAGTCTAATGCATGCTTAAAGATATGCCCATATATTAGCCAAGAATATATAGTAGCAATCAAAATAACAATTATTATAGAATCTGAATTTCCACTGAGAAAAAATATTAAACTTGTAATGAATCCTATAAAAGCATGTATTCCTAATATTGAGGTCGCTGATTGGACGTATCTAATTCTATAACCAGTTGATGAAGACATATTTTCTTTCACACCTAATACCGTTTGAATAAAAAAAAGACTAGCACCCACGTATATCAATGAAGTTATAAATGCTATACCCAAGTTATAATTCACATCATTAGGTATAAAGCTAATTAATAGGTTTAGTATAATAAATATGTTCAATAGATTTTTACTTGATGGTAAGTCTTGGGGACCACGCTTAAAAAGCATAATTTCTGTGAAAGTTTTGATAATTTCGTTCATAAAGTGTTACAATAAAGTCTAATTATTTAATAGTTAGGATATCATATTGGATGACAAGTCTATAATAAAATCATACAAACGTGTATCAGGTTTCTATGACTATACATTTGGTCAAATATTCAGACCTGGTCAAAAAAAGCTTGTGAGTATGATGGACTGCTCATCTTCAGATAAGGTTCTTGAAATAGGAATTGGTACTGGGACATCATATAAATATTATCCTCCATCAACAAGCGTAATTGGAATTGATATCTCACCAGATATGCTTAAGAAAGCAAAAAGGAACATTGAAAAACATAACCTCATTAACAAAAATGTTCTCATGATGAATGGAGAGCAACTAAAGTTTGAAGATAATTCATTCGATAAGGTCGTTGGAATGTATGTTATATCTGTT
>MDTA01106691.1_pt1 | contig 13649 bp, 7 predicted proteins | sample 811151 | NCBI WGS metagenome assembly MDTA01 (sample SAMN05326648, study PRJNA326480) | marine metagenome | isolation source: seawater | place: Indian Ocean: South | collected 2010 | reverse complement strand
GCCATGAATTCTGGAGCTGATTCAACCCGTTTATTGGCTCTTGAGAGGGAATTAGCTCAATCCAAAAGAGCTTTGCAAATGGCTCAGACTGCTCCTCAGGATGCCTCTTCTGAGTCCTACCTTAACCTTCAAAACGAACTGCGTAAGGCTTTGGGAGAAATGGCCCGCATGCAAGTTGAGTTGGGCGAGAAAGATGAATTGGAGAAACAATTACTCAAACTTCGCAGTTCCCTCGAGGAGGTGGGTGACTCGCCAAGTCGTACCGCAAGTCCGGCTTATGTGAATAAACTGCTGATTGATTTGAATGCGGCGAAAAAGGAAGTTGCAAAAGCCCGTGCTCAAAACAGTGAGCGTAGGGGGGAGCTTTCGGAAACCGTAATCGCTTTGGAGGAAGAACTTGAAGCGACCAAGTTCGAGTTGGACAAGACCCAACAAGAGTTTGAGGAAACCAAAAAAAGCATTGCCACACGTGAACTCGAGTTTGCCAAGACTATTCAAGCTTTAGAGGAGGAGGCTCAACTTGCTCAGGATGCATTAAGGGAAGCTTCTTTGGGTAAATTACCGGCTATTCCTTTTGTGGAGGAAATGGAAGAGAATCTTGCGAATTCCGAGGCTAGGATGAAATCGCTGTCCAATCGTTTCGACGCTGAGCAGGACCGTGCATCGGAGATCATAGAAGGCTTACAGACGGAGTTGGAAAGTGCTCTTATCCGGCAAAAACGCTCGATGGATCAACTTGCCCGCAAACAGCTTGAGCTCGAGGAAAAGGATACTGAGGTTCAAACCTTGGCTGCAGAGAAGAAAAGACTTAAAGAAGAACTCGAAGTTGTGAAGGTGATTGCAGGACAATTGCAGGACTTGAACTCTATTTTGGAAGATACGAAGCAAACCCAAAGTGCTCAAACCGGAAACATGGACGAGGTGTTGACTTCTTTGAAGGACGAACTGAACCAAGCCAAGGTCGAATTGGTCTTTGCCTTGGAGGAAAAAGATGTTCTTCAAGAAAAGTCCTCCGAAAAAATTCGTTCTTTGGAAATGCAACTCGAAGATACTCGGACCAAACTCTTGGAAGAGCAGGAAAACCTTGTAATTAGTACGAGTGAATCCAAGGACCTGCTTTTGGAACTGAAGTCTGAGCTAGACGCCGCGAGGGAGGAGATTGCACGAATGAAGACTGCCGGGCTTGGTGAATCGGTTGAAACTCGGCAGGCGGTTTCCCAATTACAGGAAGCACTTGGCAACATCAGGATTCTCCAAAAAAACCTGGAAGAAGCCGAGCAGTCCAATCAAGATGTCGACGAGTTGCGCGTCGATCTAGCCGAGGCTATGTCAACCCAGTTGAATGAATTACAAAAAGCCGAAGACGAAAAGAAAGCTTTGGGTCAAACAATAGATGATTTGGAGACAGAAATCGCAATGCTAAGGGAAGAAAGTAAGTCTAATTCCCTGACCACGAATCAAGCACTGGTGGAATTGCAGGAAGAATTGAAAGTGTCACAGACGGAAGTTTCTGCGTTGGAAGAAAGGCTTGCCCAAGCAGAGAATTCCGGAATTTCCACGCTCATAGTCCTAGAAGACGAATTGGCCGAGGCAAAAATGAAAAACCAGGAACTCGAAAAAGAACTTCAGAACCAAGCCAAAGGGAAATCTAAAACAGTTGAGCTTTTGGAGAAAGAACTAACCAACGCCATGCTCAAGCTCGACCAAATTGAATCCAGCCAGTCCGATGATGACCTGGCAGCTTTGATGCAAGAGAACCAGCGATTAGCCAAACAACTCAAAGACAACGAGCAATCCGATCTTGAATTGGATAATTCCGACGGCGACTTGGAAACTTTGATGCAAGAGAATGAAAAATTAGTTGGTCAGTTAAAAGTTAAGGAACAATCCGAAATGGAAACGATTTTAGCGTTGGAGTCCGAATTGAGCAATGCCTTGGAGGAGTTGCAAGAAATTGAAAAGAGGAATGCAGCAATGACTGAGGATTACACTTCACTCCAATCCCAAATAAGGATATTGGAGGCTTCCCAAGTATCCCCCAGTTTAAGTACTCGTGACAATGAAATGACTGATCTTCGGGAACGGATGCACCAACTCGAAAAAGATAAAAAAGACGGTGAGACATTAATTATGGACCTTGAACAAAAATTAGTGCAGTCGAAATTAGAATTGGAGAGTGCTTTAAATCATAAATCTCTTGAAGATACTCAACCTGAATTGGTAATGGACCTTCAAGCGAAACTGGAAAGAGCCCTTAATCAGTTAACCATTCTTGAGAAAGAGAGCTCCAAAGAACAAGAAGATTCTATTGTTTCCAGCGAAGCTATGTCTCAATTGGAGGAAGAGTTGGCGAATGCTGAATTAAACATTTCAAATCTTCAACAGACCATCGAGGAGGAGAGTGCCAAAAGACAAGAAGTTCTTGGTAAATTGGAGAAGACCAATGAAAAATTACTAGAAATCGAAAGATCTCAAAAGCAAACCGAAAGTATTGAGCTCAGTTTGCCGGAGTCTGATGGATTTGAGCAAATTGAAGCTTTGGAAAACGAATTAATTGTGGCTCGTGATCTGATCGCGGAACTAACCGAAAAGAACCTCAGCGAAGAAAACGCAAGAAATGATCTGGAAAAAAAGCTTGAGGGGTTGGTGGGCAAACTCGAAGATGTTGAGTCTAGTATCAACCGAAGCCCTGAATCTTCCTCCTCCAAGGATTTGTTAGCCTTGAGCCAAGCATTGGATGATAAGGAAAAGGTGGTTAGACAGTTGAAGGAACAACTTGGTCAGGCAATTGAAGAACTTTCTCAGAAAGAAGCTGAACTCGAACTTGCGAAGAAAGTGGAACAGCCTGTTCCATCAGGGGAAAACTCTAGTGATCAGGAAATCCTAGCCCTTCAAAATGAAATTGGAGATTTGAAAATTCTTCTTGAGGAAGCTAAAAAAGAAGCAAGTACCGGAACCGATGGTCAGGCTGGCATGGACGCTTTACAAATACAATTGCAGGATGCGGTTGCCGAAAGTATGGAGATGCAGGCGGAATTAGAGGAAACAAAACAACGGCTGGCACAAATGGAATCAGGCTTTGCAAAGGAAAGCTCAATTGAGAATTATGAAGAGGTAATAAAGGAAGCAAAGATTGCGGAGTCAAATGCATTGGGTCGCATTGAGCAGCTAACTTCTGCGTTGAGGAATTCTGAAAAGTTGAGGAAGGAAATGGAAAATTTACTTGGAAACATTGGAGATGAACCTATCCCCCAACCACAAGACATCGCGAATAATCCGATCTTCAGAGATCTGCAGAATGAATTGGCCATGCTTCAGCAAGATCTTATGGTTGCGAGGGATTTCGTTGACCCAGAGGTTACCAGATTACAGCAAGCATTAAACGCAAGCCGAGAGGACAGCCAAAGATTGAACGAAGAATTTAAAGAGGCCATGGATGATTTTGGTAACATCAAAGAAAAATTGACCAATTTGGAGAGGGAAAACAACCGCTTGAGAGATGTTTCCCTCGCTCAGGCTCGTAATAATGCGGATCAAAACATCGCTAATATGGCGAACCGAGTGAGTGGCCTAGAGGGTAAGATTTCCTCCTTGTCCCTCGAGTTGACAGAGAAGAACTCAAGAATTGAAGCCTTGCGTGATCAACTTGCTCGGGCCCAATCTGGCTCCCTTGGACTCTCCCCGGATGTTGCGGCACTCAAGGCACAAGTCATTCGTATGGAGGGAGATGTGCAAGACGCCAGAGATGGCGAAGTTCGTTCGAAAGCCGAAACCCAGCGTTTGCAGCAGGACCTTGCATTTGCCGGTGAACAAATTCGAGAATTACAAGAAAGCTTGAGGCAGGCAGAGTCTGCCGCTCGTGGGCTTCCATCGCGTATGCCTTCGCTGACGGTTCCTTTACCAGGTTCCACCTCATCCGGATTGACCGCTTCGCAAATGGCAGAGTTGGATAGCCTGCGTCAACAAAATGCGAGTTTGCAAAACCAACTGAAGACAATGTCTGATATTCCTGACAGGAACGCTCTTGATCGTAGGATTCGGGACTTAAACCAAAAGAACTTGACCGCTCAAATTCAATTGGATCAAGAACGGGCCCGGGTTGAGGACCTGAGGAAGCAGCTAGATGATGCAAGTGACATCAAACGTGGGGTTCTGGAACGTGGAAAGTCGGCTAGTCTTAAAGTCGATCTTCTTAATGATGAACTTACTCAGGCTAGGGGTAAAATTCAGTCTCTCGAAAATGCTTTAATAAATGCCCGGGAAGCAATTCGTGTATTGCAGGCAGGAGGCAGTGGTTCCAATTCTATTCCAGTTTCGTTATCGAACCCCTCTAGAGTTTCGAGGAACTCTACTTTCCTTTCTTCACCACAGTCTCGTGCCCTTCCACCCCCAGTTCCTGTTCCTTCTGTCACTCGTTTCCCCCCCAATAGTCAATCCCCTGGTTTCAGCTCACTAAGAGGTGGAAGGCAGGGTGCCGCTAGCGTTCAAAACATTCCTTCAGGAGACTCTTCAATCCAATTAAAAGCTGAGGTCCAATTCCTCAATAACAAAAGAAGACCGGCTGGTTTCACTGAATTTTTTCTTGTTGAGCAAAGCTTGGACTCAATCATGCAGAATGCTATGATTCGTATTCCTAGAAATGAAGGAATAGAAACATATGCAGAGTTGTGGGCGCGCTCTATTCAAAGGGGTTATCGCTTTCCTGGAGTTGCAGCTTCAATTCGAAATTCGTTGGCTCGGTCTAGTCTCACTCGTTTGAAAACTAATTCAGTTGGAGAAGCGAATTTGGATAATTTGAAGTCAGGAAGCTATTTCGTCGTGGGAGCTTCGACTCTCGGTCAAGTTGGTGTTGTTTGGTCAAAGCAAATCACTCTGCAAAATGGTGAAAATAATGTAAAACTTGATCTCAGGGATGCGGTTTGGGCAGAGTAATTGTTTCTCTTATATAACATCCCTTTATTTTGCCTCTCAAATGTGATAAAGAAGTTTTTTTATTTTCTTGCAACTGATTTTTTGGGCTCCCCTAAATGTGTACAAATTTGAATGTATCTTGAACAGATGCACTCATCATAAAAGATGTAAAAAATTCCCTTCGGCTCACAATCTTTATCTTTTACGAAAAAGAATTAAGCTTATTTGAACTGACTGATTATACGGAGGTATCTTGAAGCTTCGAGATCACCTGCTCGAACTGCTTGATCAAACCATTGGCGTGCTTGTTTGTAGTCAATGTCAACGCCCTGTCCGAGAAAGTATAAGATACCAAGGTATCTGAGAGCTTCGGGATGCTTGTTTGCGGCGGCTTTTTCAAACCATCTCCTTGCTTCCTTAAAGCGATCCTTTTTGTAACTAATTTTTCCTAATTCTGCGAGAGCTTCAATTTCCCCGTTGTCAGCAGCTTTTTGAAGAACTGCGAGGGAACCTTGCGTATTTCTGCCCAAAGCAATGTTTTGCTTGATCATGTTAATTGCAGACTCGGCCTCATCGGTTTCATTTGGTTCGAAATAGTTGAGCTCAAATTCGTCAATTTCGGAAGAATTGGAAAGGGAAGGTTTTTTTGATTGGTTTGAATCCTTCTCGGAGGCAAGAATCGATTTGCCAGCCGCAGAGGTGATCGAACGGTTCTCCTTTGTTGCTTTGTAGGAAGCGGGTTGAGTTGGGGCTCGGGTTAGCAGGTTTTCATATCTTCTAAGTTGAAGAGCTGCTTCCGCAGAACCGTGAATGGAAGCTCTTCTGAGCCATTGAACCGCTAAGTCCAAGTTTTTATCTGTGCCGTCTCCCAACGCATATTTCATACCTAAGGTAAGTTGGGCCATGGTAAGTTCTCGAACCGCGGCGGCTTGAATCCAGCGGATTGAGAAATCATCATTCTGCTTAACTCCATCCCCGACTGCATAAGCCATTCCCAAATAAAACATCCCCAGTGGCACTTTATTTCTGGCAGATAGGGAGCACCATTTAAGGGCCAGTTTTGAATTTTTTGCGACTCCAATGCCGGTAAAGTAAATCATACCCAAAGTAGCTTGGGCGGTAGGAAAACCCATCTCAGCGGATTCTTCAATGTGACGCAGAGCCTTGGGCACATTTATTGGGGGATTATCGATTTCCATCATTCCCAAGCAATATAAGGCGATGGGATCCTTGCTTTTGACCAAGATACGAAGATTCGAATGTAGGTAAGCTTCGTCGTATAGAAACCTTCCCTTTTCGACTTTCCCTTTTTCCAACTCGATAGCTGCGAGTACGGCCAATCCTAATGCACCTTCTTTTTCGGCTGCTATACTAGCCCATCTTTTTGCTTCTTCCATATCTACGGTCAGTCCCCGTTCGCCATGTTTGTGGAAGAGAGCAAGTGCACCCTGATAATGAGCATCACCGTTCAGGGCCTTTGTTTGAATGGATGATAAAGATTCCTCGAGGATGGAAGATGCCGCATGGACAGAATCGCACAAGCCCAGGAGAACAACTAGCCCCCCAAGAAATAGAAGCTTGGTGAATGGACGAGTGAGTGAATAACTCATGGACTTTTGATAATCTCTCATTATTGAGTATTCTCGTGAAAGAATCCCACGAATGGAATGGCAAGGGCAAGACTAATTTGGATGAATCCTAAACCTTGTGTGCGATGAGTTTCAAGGTTTGTGCAAGGTGCGATTTCGAATGGCATTGTGAGGATGGAGAATCTTGCCCGGTTTGTAACAAATCTGAAGCCGTGGGCGGTAATAGTGAGCAGAATGAAAATTGTAAAACCGGTGGGTTCTTTATTTCTGCGGAGAAATCGACAAAGACAAAAAGATGCCTACAAACTTTGGGTCTAATTACTCTCGTTTATCTGCTGATCCAATATGTTTTGAGATGAAACGCAGAGGACAATTTAGTTGAGTTGATTATCACCCTTATCAATCGGGTGGGGCATGAAAGGTTGTTCGAAGGCTTCCTCAAAATTGTAGCCTCCTTCGAAATCTTCAAGTGTATCATTTTCAGTGCGACCCAGAATACCGTGTTCAACCAGATTGAAAACGATATCCCCAAAATCCCTGCATTTTCTGATGTTCCAATGATTCATGAGAGTGAGGGTCATCGGACCAAATCGATCAAGAGCATAGTTTCTTATCCCCTCGAGCAATTCCACTCCTGAAACATGGCCTTTGTTCTTGAGTTTATTCTGTTCCAAGGATTTGAGTGTATGATCCAAGGCTTCTCGAATGAAAAAATAGGCACCTTTACCGTATCGTTGGTCCTTTAAATGGATCTCTTTTATTACTTCTGGAAAGTTCTTGTCGCTCATTAGTCATTGATTAGTGTAATAAGTTCTTCTAGTAGCTCTCAATTCTGCCTTCAATCATCAAATTACATGAAAGTTTCCTATTCCATGGCTAAAGGACGAGCATCTCCCCATTGCATTACTTGGATTTACCTTAAGAAGAGGCACCGAAAATATTTTCGAAGTCGGATCGATGCCTTGAGGTTTCGTAACGAAAAAGAGCAGGAGCTTGGAGTCCGAGACCGTCATGAAATCGAAAATGAAATTATTTTCTGGGCTCTGAGTGAAATCAAGGGAAGACTAGACGGGATTGAGGAAAGGATTGCTAATTTGGAGGCGAATTTTCTCGAACAAGGGGAACACCTCAAGGCGATGCGCAAGCCACCTGCTCCCAAGGTTCTGAGGGTGGCCGAAGCGGCCAAAGTCCTTCGGGTTTCATCAAGGAAATTGTACTACCTTTTGGATAAAGGGGTGTTCAAACGCTATAAATTGCCTCATACTCGAACGACCTTCATTAAATTGGAAGAAGTTGAAAAGGCTTTAGGTGCTGAGGACATAAGCGAGTTGCTTATTTAAAAGTAAAATTTTAGTATTCATAAAATTAGTTTTGCACCCGTTATGCAAAATATGTGATGAAAACTGTAATTTTAACATCTTTAAACAATGAGTAAGAAATTTCCTAGTGGAGTAATAACCGGAGATGGCGTTCAAGCTATCTTCGATGATGCGCTAGAAAACGAGTATGCCTTACCGGCGGTTAATGTCGTTGGGACAAATTCGGTGAATGCGGTTATGGAAACTGCGGCTGAAGTTAATTCGCCTGTAATGATTCAGTTTTCAAACGGAGGAGGTGTCTTTTTTGCTGGTAAAAGTATTTCCAATGACGGACAGAAGGCTGCCATTGCCGGATCCGTTTCCGGGGCTATGCATGTTCATTCTTTGGCCGAGCACTATGGCGTATCAGTTATCTTGCATACCGATCACGCGGCAAGAAAGCTTCTGCCATGGATCGACGGCTTATTGGATGCTGGTGAAAAGTTTCATGAAAGGGAAGGGAAAGCCCTTTACAGTTCTCACATGCTGGATCTTTCCGAGGAACCCATCGATGACAATCTCTCCACTTGCAAAGACTACTTCAAGCGTATGAATGCATTGGGTATGACCGTTGAGATCGAGCTTGGTGTTACCGGAGGGGAGGAGGACGGTGTGGATAATACTGATATTGATACTGCACGATTGTACACACAACCCGAAGAAGTAAATCAAGCCTACGAAACTTTGATCGAAGTCAGTAATCGTTTCACGGTTGCCGCAGCTTTTGGCAATGTGCATGGAGTTTACAAACCGGGCAATGTTGAATTGACCCCAAAAATTCTCCTTAATTCGCAAGATTTCATAAAGAAGAAACATGGTTTGTCGGGAAAACCGATTCATTTTGTTTTTCATGGTGGTTCGGGTTCCTCCCGGGAGCAAATTCGAGAAGCAATTGGCTATGGTGTTGTTAAAATGAATTTGGATACGGATATGCAATGGGCTTATTGGGATGGTGTTCATGATTACTACAAGGCCAATAAGGATTATCTCCAGGCACAACTTGGCAACCCAGATGGTGATGACAAACCCAACAAGAAATATTACGACCCAAGAGCATGGTTGCGCTCGGGTGAACAGTCTTTTGTCAGTCGCTTAACGCGCTCGTTCGAAGACTTGAACTGCATAGGCAGAAACGCCGGCTAAATCCTTTTTTTGAGCTCACCATTGGTGCAGCTTGAATGCCCCCCTTTACTCATTGTTCTTATTCACTAAAAATACGTTTAGAGTATTTAGGCATTTACAGGGAACCTGTTTCTAGGTAGGTGTTGAAAATGGACGATGAAAATCAGGAAACCGTGCCTAAGAGAGTGGTCCGCACAATTACATTAACTCAAGAGGACTTATCGCTCTTGGATGGCATTGAAAGAATGATGTCCAAAACTGGGCAGCGCATCAAAACCGATTCTAAGTTGATTCGTGCTGCCATTCAGATAGCCCACAAATCCATGAACGGAGAAGCGTGCGACCTTATGGAGGTTGCGGAGAAAGTCGTTCGAGAGGATGGTCGGACGATGAGTAAGTTTCTGGATAGATCTAAAAAACAAGCGAAGTAAGTTACTTGAACAATTGAACTAGGAGCTCCGATGGATCGCTCATCGGTTCCAAGCAAACATTGTTTACGCAAGCAGTAAGCTTATTAATGTCATCCGCACCTTTGAGGAAAATTGGGCGATAAGGAAATTCGGCCAAGAGCTTGGTAAGTGTTTCGATCTTACTCGAAGGGCAAGTGATGTGAATCAATCCAATGGTGTCTTCGGTCATGCTGCATAACGCGTAGCAAATTCCATCCGGTGCTTTTTCCACGAGTTTTGCATACGCTCTCTTTGCCTCAGCGAATTCGGTCAACCATTTTTGTTTTCCGGTTAGAAGATGAAGCGTTGAAAAGATTCGCAGAAGAGAAGAATTGCCAGAGGGAGTGGCGTTGTCGAACCAAAGCTTTTTTCTGCAAGGTGGATGGATTTCCATTTTAAGAGGAGAAACAAAAAAACCTGGTGATGTTTCATCACTAAATTTGAGCATCATCGCCCCGACAAGATTCTCTGCCTGCTCCAAATAGGAGCTCGCACTCTCGGGTTGAATGGATTCGGATACTGAGGAGAGTTGAAGAAGGGCTTCGGCCCAGTAGGCGTAATCTTCGAGGAAAAGAAGGGGCCTTGCTTCCTTTATCTCTTCTCCAAGTGCTTGATCTTGGAAGGTATAAGAAATCCAACTTTCCAAAACTTTGGCCTGCTTAAGCCAATCACGGTTCTCAAAGGCAATTGATGCATCGACTAAGGAACGAACCATCAGTGCATTAGATCCAACGATTCTTTTTGGGTCGATTTCCCCTTTGGGATTGGAAGCAGCCAAAGTCCTCAATTTACCAAGTATTTTAATTTGTTGGCCAATTGGAACGGTACTTGATTCGATCAAGTGGGGCAAATAGGTGTTTTTATCCGAGCCCTCAATCGGTTTCCAACGGGAAAGAAGTGATTGGTCATCGGCTTCGGTGAGAATTTCCGCAAGCTCTTCTTTAGACCAGAGATACTGTGCTCCCTCAGCCTGCTGAACTTCGGATGAGACGGATGAGCCAAAGCCTTCCTTCGGACAGCCTAAATCTTCCAAAGCCCACTGGATTGTTTTCTCGACTACATGTTTGAAAAGAGGATTCTTATATTTTCTGTATCCCTTTGAATAGGATGATATCAGCAAGCAATTGTCGGCCAGGATTTTCTCGAAATGAGGACTCTGCCACGAATCATCAACGCAATACCTAAAAAATCCACCGTTTACATGATCAAAGAGTGCTCCCGAAGCCATCTTCACAAGGGTGGTTTGCACGCAGTGATCGATCTTTTTTTCCAAAACCGGATCTTTTCTAACGGATTGAGACTCTAAAATGGCCAGGAGGAATTCGACCTTCATAGAGGACGGAAACTTAGGTGCCGGGGTAAACCCTCCGTTTTTGTCATCGTGCTTGGCACAAAGCGTTTGTGCTCCTTTTAAAAGGAGGCTCGCATGCCATGATTCTGCGTTCGAAATATCCACATCATTGGCGTGGCTGAGATTTTGAATCACATGATCTGCATTTTCGATGAATTCATCTCTTGATTTTTTGAAATGCGTTGCGATTCGCATTAGAACCTGAGGCCAAGGTGCGAGTCCCAGTCCGTTATCTTCCTTGGGGAAGTAAGTTCCTCCCCAAAAAGGTTTTCCGTTTGGAAGGCAAAACGCATTGAGCGGCCATCCCGCTGATTGGTTGAACATACGAATCGCCTCCATGTAAGTCAGGTCGAGATCCGGGCGTTCTTCCCGGTCGACAAGGATACACACGAAATGCCGATTCATCATGGATGCGACATAATCGTCCTCAAAGCATTCGCGGGACATTACTTGACACCAGTGGCAAGAGGAATAACCGATGGAAACTAAAACTGGAAGATCCCTCTGCTTCGCAAGATCAAAGGCAGCTTGGGAGTAGGGCAACCAGTCAACCCTTTGGTTGGCGTGTTGTTTGAGATAAAGGCTCTTTTCTCCTGACAGTTGATTGGGCATTGTTGATCATTTTTCATATTTTGAGACCATTCCCAAGCTCGAATAATCTTAACTTGATTTTCCCATTGTCGAATTCGGACTCGAAGGTTACGGAATAGGGATGCCCGATATTCGAATATTGGCCGATCGAGTTGCCAACCAAATTGCTGCCGGTGAAGTGGTGGACCGACCCGCTTCAGTGGCAAAGGAATTGATCGAGAACAGCATAGACTCCGGTGCAAAGAAAATCGAAGTGGAGTTTAGAAACGGAGGAAAGTCCTATCTACGGGTAGAAGACGATGGGTGCGGTATGAATGCTGATGAAGCTCTTTTAAGCCTGGAACGACATGCCACCAGTAAAATCAGAAAAGCTTCCGATCTCAATCAAGTGCAGACTTTTGGGTTTCGTGGAGAAGCCTTACCATCCATTGCCAGCGTCAGTCGATTCACGATGCGAACCCGAAAGGAAAAGAATGGAGAAGGAAACGAAGTACTGATCAACGGGGGCAAGATGATCCATATGAAGGAATGCGGAATGCCGGTTGGCACAAGGATTGAGGTGTCGCATTTGTTTAATTCAGTACCAGTTCGGAGGAAATTCCTTAAGACGGAAGTCACCGAGTCGACTCACTTGACGCACCTTACAAAACTTTATGCATTGGCCCACCCGAGTATTACTTTTTCTTTGTTTGAAGGTGGCCGAACTTTATTCAGGTCTCCGGCTTGTAGTGAGATGAGCGAAAGAGTTCGAGAGATTTTCGGTAAGAGCCTGGCGGAAATTCTAGCTCCTATCGAGGCTCATGATAAAGGCATCGGTTTGACTGGTTTAATCGGAAAGCCTGGGCATAGTCGTTCAACTCGCAAAGAAATGATCTTTTTTGTTAACCGAAGACCCGTTGATAGCAAAGCCATTTCTTATGCCGTTATGGAGGCCTATCACACCTTCGCCCCTAAGGGCCGCTTTCCCCCTGCAATCTTGTATATCTCAATCGACCCCTGCATGGTTGATGTTAATGTGCACCCTGCAAAAAGAGAAATCCGTTTTCGGGAAGAACCCCGCATTCGAAGCTTTGTTGTTGAAAGCCTCCTAAAGTGTAACCGGGAATTGTCCGGGCGAAAGAAAATGGAACAGCCCCCCATTGAATTTGAGAAGGATCCATCCGGTGAAAGGATGGTTCCCAGTATAGACCCTCGGGCCTTGGAGATGTATGGCTTGGATCAAACGGCTCAATCGGGTCGAGCTGTAGGCCCCAAAGATATCGCGTCCTCCGAGCAGGCCGAACCAATTAAGATTCGACATACGGTGGTTGGGCCAGACCTTACGACCCGGAAAATAGTGGGCTCGAGAGGAGACGGTGAAGCCCAATGGAGATTCATTGATCGTCCCTATGGGGATCTGGCCATTTTTTCGACCACACAGGGAATGGTCGGAATGCAAACTCGTGCTGCCTACGAAAGGATTAGGTTTGAGCAGCTTGAAGATGCTTTGGCAAAGAAAGACGCATCGGACTCCCAAGCTTTGCTTTTACCGGAATCGTTGGAATTGGATGGGATTGATCGGGAGAATCTGGAATCCGGGTTGGTTGATCTTAAGGCTTTGGGATTCGTTTTGGAGGAATTTGGTCGCAATTTTTTTCGCTTGGAAGGGTGCCCGGTATGGATGGAAAAGGAGCATGCTGGTACATTCATTAGGGATTTTCTGGAAATTGCCCGTGAGGAGGGAGGAGGCATACGAATGGAGGCTTTTGCCAAGGAAGCTTTAGTCAGAATTTCGTCCGCTTCGAATGCAAAATCAGGAGGATTTTCCGATGATGAAGTGATTAGGCTTGCGCAGCAGCTCCTGTCATGCCGAAATCCCTACACCTGTCCAAAGGGAAAGCCTACCTATTTCGAAATTCCTTTCCGTGATTTTGAGACTCGATTAAGGAGAAAACTTTGAATTAAATAAAGAAAACCGGAACCCACTACCATTAATTATGAAAAAGACTAATCCCAAGAGTTTTGTTTTGATCCTTACCACTGCTTTTCTTCTTAGTAATTGCAGCCTAAGTGAAGTTGCCCAAAAGACTAAAAAAGGTTTTTCGGATGGCTCGTCCTATGTTGTCGATAAAAGCAAGTCAGCATTGGGGAAGAGCAAGAAAGTACTTGGTCTGGAAAAAACAAAAAAATCCTCTGTAAAGCCGATGACTGTAGAAAAAAAAGTTTTTGGGAAAATGCCCAATGGAGACCAGGTAAGTATGTACACGCTCACGAATGCAAACAAGATGCAGGTGTCCTT
>MDTA01083687.1_pt1 | contig 13650 bp, 10 predicted proteins | sample 811151 | NCBI WGS metagenome assembly MDTA01 (sample SAMN05326648, study PRJNA326480) | marine metagenome | isolation source: seawater | place: Indian Ocean: South | collected 2010 | reverse complement strand
CCGCAGTGCCAGTTAAAAAACACTCATCGGCCGTCATGATGTCGAAACGGGTCATTGTCTTCTGCTCGAGGGTAACGCCCAGCTGCTCGGCCAACTCAAAGATCACCCCTCTGGTAATTCCATCCAAGCCGCCATCAGACACTGGGGGTGTGTAGAGGACGCCTTTTTTAACGATGAAAACGTTGTCGCCTGTGCACTCAGCTACATAGCCCTGCTCGTTTAACATCAAACCCTCACGTGCCCCGGCCCTCTGCGCTTCCACTTTTGCCATAACGTTGTTGAGGTAATTTAAGGACTTCACCTGCGGACTGAGAGAACTGTGGGTAGGACGGCGAGTCGCACAGGTAACTACCTTCAGTCCAATCTCATAGTCCGACTGTGGGTAGAGCTGAATATCAGCTGCGATGATAATCATCGAAGGGCGCGCGCAACTCTCAGGGCTCAAGCCCAGACTTCCAACTCCACGAGTTACCAACAAGCGGACATACCCATCTTTCAGACCGTTCGCTCGAATCGTTTCGAGGGTGTGAGCCGCCACCTCATCCCGCGACCAGGGCAAGCTCAGCATGATGGCTTTGGACGAGTCGAAGAGCCGATCTACATGCTCGGCCAGCCTGAACACTTTCCCGTTGTAAAAGCGAATTCCCTCAAACACTCCATCGCCATAGAGCAGGCCGTGGTCGAAAACCGAGATTCTAGCCTCCGACTCATCTACCAAAGTTCCATCGTACCAGATTTTGAGTGCCATGAATTTTCTTGCTGAAATTGAGGTGCCCTGTGGCGGAGCGCAATTAATACCGTTAATCAGCCTCGGTCGCCAATCCCGGATTTTTCCCTGCCATTTGCCCATCCGCAATCTCAAGAGTTCTATCTCCCTTTTCTGCGAGGATTCGATCATGGGTGACTACCACAAGTGTAGTTCCCAGATTTTTGGAAAACTCGAGTAGGAGAGCCATCACCTCTCCCCCATTACGAGAATCGAGATTACCCGTCGGCTCATCTGCAAAAACCATCGTGGGTTTGTTCACGAGAGCACGAGCAATGGCCACGCGCTGCTGCTCTCCGCCACTTAATTCAGCCGGCAAATGATGCATACGCCCACCGAGGCCGACCTCATCCAGAAGCGCCATCGCCTGCCGGCGTTGATTTTTGGATCTGATCATTCCCGGCACCATCACGTTCTCAAGCGCGGTCAGCTCTGGGAGAAGATAATAGTTTTGAAAGATATACCCCATTTTACTGTTTCTCACCCGGCTCTGCTCTTTCTGCGAGAGAGAATAAAGATCAGCCCCTTCGATATGGACCCGGCCCCTCTCAGGGCGTTCAAGGCCCGCAAGCGTATAAAGAAGAGTAGTTTTACCAGCTCCGCTCGCCCCACAGAGAAAAACTCGCTCTCCCCTACCGATCTCAAGATCTATGCCACGGAGCACTTCTACCGTTTTCTTACCCAAGGTGTAAGTACGGTGGATGTTCCGCGCAGAAATCAAGGAGCTTTGAGACACTCAGAGACCTCTAGGCTGAGCTGGACAGCTTTTCCAGCGCAATTCGCTCATGCCACAATTATTTTGGATTTATTAACTAAAATTGGTAAGCTTTTTCCAGATGGACGATTCAACTTCCCGCCCAAGAAAGGAATCCCGACGTCCAGCCGGTAGAAGTGTGCGCGGAAGGACTACCGGTGTTCGCATTGTCACCCGAAGCGCGTTTTCCGTGTTCCTTCTTACTGCCTGCGTTGCACTCGCGGTCCTCTCTGTTCCTCAAATGCGCAAATTACGTGCTCTTAAAGAGGAGCTGGCACGGGCCAAGGCGCTGGAAGCCCATGTGGAGCAGGAGAAAGACCAGAAGCGGCGCGACCTCAATGCCATCAGAAATGACCCTGCCTATCTGGAGCTCGTAGCTCGAGATCGCCTCGACCTTTATAGAGAAGGCGAGAAAGTGTATCGGATCGAAGAGAAGTAGATCCCGCGGCCAGTTCCGCTTAGGCACTCACTTTGATCTTCCCTCCGAACACGGCGTCGTCGCCCAGCGCCTCCTCAATCCTGAGTAGCTGGTTATATTTGGCGATCCGATCAGACCGACTCATTGAACCGGTCTTGATCTGGCCCGCGTTGGTTCCAACCGCAATATGGGCAATCGTCGAATCCTCCGTCTCTCCTGAGCGATGAGATATCACTGAAGTGTAACTGTTTTCTGTCGCAAGCTCCACCGCATCAAATGTTTCCGTAAGCGTCCCGATCTGGTTCACCTTGACGAGAATTGAGTTAGCGACTCCCAGGTCGATTCCCTTGGCGAGAAAGTCAACGTTGGTCACAAAAAGATCATCGCCAACCAGCTGAGTTTGATCACCAATCTTGTCAGTCAGCAGTTTCCACCCGTCCCAGTCGTTTTCGTCGCAGCCATCCTCGATAGAGAGGATCGGATACTTCCGTTGGAGCTCTGCATAATAGTCTACAAGCTCCTCTGAGCTCTTTTCCGAGCCGTCAGATTTCTTGAAGGTATAGCACCCCTTTTCCTTATCGTAGAATTCAGAGGAAGCGACATCCAGAGCGATGCAGATGTCATCTTTCATTCTATATCCTGCAGCTTCCACAGCCTGCGAAATGACCGCAAGAGCATCGTCTGCACTATCGAGAGCTGGAGCAAATCCCCCCTCGTCACCCACAGCCGTCGATAAGTTGCGGTCATGAAGAACATTCTTGAGGGAGTGAAAAATCTCAGCTCCATAGCGAAGCGATTCCCGAAAACTCGGCGCCCCAACAGGCATGATCATAAATTCCTGGAAGTCAATCGGCGCATCGGAATGCGCACCCCCATTGAGAATGTTCATCATCGGAACGGGAAGAACCTTGGAATTGGGCCCACCTAGATACTGATAAAGAGGAAGACCAACCTCGGCAGAGGCCGCCTTGGCCAGAGCCATCGAGACCCCCAGGATCGCGTTGGCTCCAAGGTTCTTTTTATTCTTGGTGCCATCGAGAGCGAGCATCGCTGCATCAACCCCAGACTGGTTGGTCCCATCCATTCCGATGAGCGCAGGGGCAATCTGCTGGTTCACATTTTCGACTGCTCCAAGGACCCCCTTGCCAAGGTATCGATCCTTATCGCCATCGCGTAATTCCCAAGCCTCATGCTCTCCGGTGCTAGCCCCACTGGGAACACCAGCGCGCCCAAAACCTCCCCCTTGAAGCGTAACCTCAACCTCTACAGTAGGGTTGCCACGTGAATCGATAATTTCGCGACCGCGAACTTCAGTAATAGTAGTATCTGACATGATTTTTTGAAATTCGGAAACTCTTCCTACTTCCAAGCTGTGATCTCAACGATCTCATAAGTCCTCGCCTCCTCGGTCTCAAGATCGCGAAACTCAACCTTATCGCCTACTTTTTGACCAATCAGCGCTTGCCCGATCTCGGAGAGGTAAGAAACCAACCGCTTGTCAGGATCGCTGTCCCACGCGCCAAGGACGGTGTATTGCTCAGTCGAATCGCCATGCCGCAGTGTGACTACGGTTCCGATATTGACCGCGCTTGCATCTGCCCCGGTCAGATCAGACCCCTGAGCGTTATCCAAGTCTTTCTCTAGCTCGCTCTTACGACGAGCGAGCACCGCCTGCATCTGCTTCGCGGCCTTGTATTCAAAGTTCTCTCTGAGGTCACCGTATGAGCGAGCGATTGCGATCTCCTTGATATTACCGGGAATACGCTTGTTCACCAAATCCTCATACTCAGCCTTCCGCCTCTCAAGACTATCCCATGATACAATCAGAGTCTCTTTCCGGGGACCTGCATCACCTGTCACAAGCTCCTGCGCCTCGGGGTGCGCCTTAATCACGCGAGCCATGAGGGATTTACGGTCCAACTCTGCGAAAGCGGGGCTCTGCAGCAGCTTTCTCGAAAAGTTTCGCACCTCATTCATCTCCTCGCCTGCAAGCAGATCAGCAATAAGCTCTCGATCTTCCATCAGGAAATTTTGCAATCTCAAGGTCCGGCGTGGACCCTCATCAGTACTATCCTGCTCAATTACCGAAAGAATGGCGGACCCCACTTCATGACTGAATACATCCTTGGCAGCTCTTTTCCTCTCACGGCAGATCCATGCGAGGGCATCCGGTCCGAGAGAGTGTCGAGATAGAGCACTCCGTATATGCTCCAGTAATGTGGGCATCTCATTCCGGTCAGAAAACATTTTGGCGATTTCAGCAACCCCGCGTGTTCCCACGCGGTCAAAGACCCCGAGGATTTTTGCTATCCACTCCTCTCCAAACGCTTCAGGGAACGACTCATAGATTCTGCGCTGTCTTACCGCAGGGAGACCTGCCATCTCAGGAGCGAGAGACCCGCTGGAACTCGCGAGCACATCGTGCAATCGAAGGGCGTTATCGGGCAGACTGACCTCCTTCAAGGCCTCGAGGAGTTCATCGCGTCCGGCAAGCAGATCCAGAGAGTCTCCAAGGTGAAGCTTCAAGCCTTTACGACTGATCTCCTCAATCTTAGCGAGAAGATCTGCTGCTACTCCGTCGCTTTCCAAGGCCCGTGCATGCTTCCTGAGGTCATCAAGAACCTTCGCCTTGTCGCGGAGATTGTGCGCCTGATCAAAATCAGCAATCAAAGTTTCAACCGGACTTAAGTTGGTGTCTCGAAGGACCAGCGCCTCATTCCGTTTGCTCGGAACGACAACACGATGAGTTTCTCTCATCGCCTTCTTCGCCCGGTCCCACCATTTCTTGTAGTCGTCCTCTGCAACAACACTACCGCAAAGCACCCGGTCAATCTGGTCTGGCTTCATGGAACCACCGTGAGCCTCAAGCGTTTGGACTACCACACTGGCCGGATCACTCTCAGCAAGGGCTCGCAGCTCCTCAATCTTATCGATTTTCTGGGCGCGGAAATCATCAGCCTCTAATGGCTCAGTCTTCTCCAGAGCCAACTTCAAGCCCATCACCCGGGCTGACTCCTTTTCGAAATCTATCGTCACCTTACCACCGAACAGATCCCAATCTGTTACCTTTCCAGATCCCCACGCCTTGTGAAGACAAAAACTTCCCGGAGCCAACTGGGAAAGACGATCCCCCACAGATTGGGGAATGCGACCGGATTCCACCAATTTAACCACGTCGGGATGCATGGCGCGGAAGATGGTTAGGCAATCCAAAAAAGGCAAAGGTTTTATCAAGTTTTCCCCGTAATGCGGCGAGAAATTCCACTAGTTTTTCCTTCGCCAGAAGATATCTCAGAAATGGTTTGAGCCTTTTAACAAAAATATCTCCTTTGAAATCGGAGTCTCTCAAGGCCTCACCCCTTTTTAAATAGTCTCTAACGGCTCTCTTATCCCGCAAAGCCCCTAGATGCCCCTTACTCCTGATCGCACACAATACGGCGAAGCGGCCCTTCTCCTCGTAATTCCTGAAAATCAAATGGATGAGACGGCTCATCCGGGATTATCTCCTCACTCATGAACTCCGGGCCGCTCGTGAAAACCATAGGCATCGCCGCCTGCAGCGGGCCGGGAGCTGCACTTTGCTACGAAACCATCACTGGAGAGTGCAGCGGTATCCTCGGTGCGCATCACCATCCTGAAGTTATCCTGCACTCTCTCAGCTTCGGAGAATACTGCCGCCTCCTGAAGAAGTCCGACTGGAAAGCGATCGCCCAACTACTCAGCTGCACCTGCGATGTTCTTGTCGCGGCGGGAGCCGACTTCATCATCTGCCCTGACAATACTGTCCATGAGGCTCTGAATCATCGGAACTTACAAACTCAGGCACCGTGGTTGCATATCGCGGAAACCGTTTCAGCAGAAGCTCAGTCACAAAATTTCAAACGACTCGCGATCCTTGGAACCAAATACCTGATGGAGGGCCCAGTCTACCGGGATCAACTTGTGCCCATGGGGCTACACCCCATCACGCCAAACCTCGAGGAGAGAAATCATATCAACTCTATAATTTTCGACCGTCTCGTTTTTAACAGGGTGAACAAAAAAGATCTCTTGGATCTGCTCTCCATCATAGAGAGAATGCAAACCGAAGAGAAATGCGACGCTGTCGTCCTGGGGTGCACTGAACTCCCCCTTATCCTGAACGATGAAGTTTCTCCCCTGCCCACGCTTGATTCTACCCGGTTGCTCGCACGAGCCGCCATTCGAGAAGCCACGGCTTCAGCCATGAAGCTCGCCTCTCTCACAGCCCCACCACGATGCTGATCGCCAATTTCCAGACCGGCAGCTCCACCCACTTGATCACACTTGCCGTCATTGGGATATTAACCGCTGCTCTCGCAGTAGCGGTAGGGCGAACAGCGGGAGAGCCAACCCGAGTTCTCCTGCGAAACTTGATAGGCTGGGGCTCTCTCATAGCTGGACTACTCAATACCGCATACTGGATGTTTCCTTCTCGCTTCGATCTCTCGCAGAGCCTCCCCCTTCACTTGTGCAACCTTGCCAACTTTATCGGGGCGCTCGCAGTCCTCAGAGAAACTCGTCTCTTCAAGGGGCTTCTCTACTTCTGGTCAGGATTGTGCCTCTGGGCCTTCCTCACTCCAACGCTTGATACGGGAGTTGGAGAGCCTGGCTTTTGGATTTTCTGGCTCTATCATAGCTTTATTCTTTTCACTCTCGTGCTTGTCGTCCGGGGAGACCGGTTCCGACCATCGCTCCGAGACCTTCGACGCAGTATTGCCTTCAGCCTTGGGCTAGTCGTTTGCCTCTTTGGCATCAACGCCATCACAGGATGGAACTACGGGTTTCTAGGTGACGACGTACCCGGGGTGCCCACACCTGTGTCTCTCTTAGGGGCCTACCCTCTGAGAATACTATGGATGATTCTTCTTGGCGCCGGGATATTCGTCCTCCTCTGGCTACCCTGGCGCAACTACTCAACGACCCGAACCCGGAAGTAGTAGCCGGAAGGCCTCAGGATTTCACTTTCGTCCCCGCGCATTCTCACCTGAAGAAGAAAATCACGATTGCTCGTAGAGCGATTCAGCCCCTGCAGGGCCAGAATGTTTCCTCCAGCTCGTAGTGCTCCTGTATAGTCACCCAGGTCAAAGGTTGCATATTCTACCGCCTGAATGTCCGGACGACTGGAAGGAGCAGTAGAACTCCAGTCCAGTTCACCGTCCCTCGTGTTTCCCCTTGCTACCGGAACGCCGTTGATCCATGCGGCAAAAGCATCATCGTAACGTATATCGAGACTCAGGCTGGTTATCGCCGCAGGATTTGTAATTTCAAATGGAATTCTGAGATAGGCAGTCGCCCGCTCGCGATACATTTGAGTCTGCAGGTCCGTCCCTATGAATGGATCATACCTCGTCTGGTTCTGATCGTAGCCAATCCCCTGAGTGACATTGATCCAGTCTTGGTCCCCTCCACTATCAGCAAATCCTTCCTCATTCCCTCCTTTCCACGAATCTCCAATACTTTGATTTGGGACATACACTCTACCTTCGGCGTCAGGCGCCACGTAAATCACCTCTCCAGTCGAGCCGGGCACATACAACTGAACCGGAACGTCAGTCGTGACTCCATCCGCCGTAATTGGAGACGTTACCGTCTTGAATTCCTCCATCGTTTCGGAGGCCTCCACGACATATCGCTTACCGGGAACACTCTGAAAGATCACAGCCGACCCTCCTTCCTCATTTCTGGTGACCTGCAGGATTCGGAGCGAAGAGGTAGCATCATTCGGATCGGTAGAGGCAGACCACTCTGCTCTGTTATCACTCAAGTCCCCATCCGGATCATCTCCACCTTCTGAAGAAAGGCTTCCAAAATTCTCTCTCTCCCAATCGTCGGGCAATCCATCACCGTCGCTGTCGGTCGCTGCCCAGAAAATCTCGTCAAGGTAACCTGCGTCGTCATTCCTCGAGATTGATCCATCCTTTTCGTAGGACCACCGGAGACGGTGGCTTCCCTCTGGAACCCGATAGGAGACTAGCTCCCAATCTGTTTCCCCGCTTATGTTTCGCACCTGAGCGCCATCCACCCGAAATACCAATTCATCATAATTCTCTTCCGACGAGACTCTCCACCAGAATTCGAGTTCCCCCGGACCATCTACCGAAGTTTCAACATAGGACCTGCCGTCATCACCGATATCTCCGCTTTGCAGCGCCTGTCCGTCCTGTCTGCTGACCTGACTCTGGACGAACCAGGGATCCTCGGTGTTAAGAAATACAAGTTCCGGATTATTGACCGCAGTGGCGAAGTCCGGTGGAGGTGGTGCCAGACTCACAGTCACAGCCAATGTCTCGGTCGTCGTTCCCGCTGGGTTCACCGCTCTGATTTCAATATTCTGAATCCCCTCTCCAGAGGAGATCCAACTCAGCACACCACTTTCGGCATCGATCGTCATGCCGGCCGGAGCTTGCCCGAGCTCGTAGGAGAGACTCAGGTTACTTGTGGATACCCGATAGCTAAACGGGTCCCCAGACACAACGCTTGCCTCAAGCGGACTCGAAATTACTGGAAGAGTAAATGCCTCCTCTCCCAGAGAGTCTCCCTCTCTCAGCGTAAGGAACTGGTCCACATCGGGAGCGAGAATTTCTTCAATAATTCCCGAAGGCCACCGCACTACCAGCTTGGAGATACTTGTGGAGTCACCCAGGCCAAAGATCTTCGTCAGGGAATTTTGTATTCCGTAGCCCTCGCCCGCGCGCACTTCCCTGAGCTGCACTCCCCAGTCCCCGTGGAGCTCTAATCGAGCCCCGATGGCATTAGGGTTCGAGGTGCGTCCCTTGAGCTGCACCGCAAGGTAATGATTCTCGTTTGGATTGTTCAGAAACAGGAGATCTCTCAGGCTTGCCGACGTCCCATTGTAGCCCGTTCCTCGACCTCCGAAGATATCGACAAATCCGTCGTGATTAAGATCACCAAGAGCACAACTATGAAGATGGGAGATCGGGGTTCCCCCACGCACCCTCAGAACATCCGGGACTTCGGTAAATGTCTTATCCCCATTGTTGCGATATATCCGGTAAGTCGCCTCAGAACCGCCCAGATCGGTAGCTGTAACAAGCAGATCAATATGGGTATCATTATTAAAATCCCGGAAAAGCGCCTGGATTCCAAAGTAATCGATATCTCCCAGCCCCGCGCTTTCACCGATATCAGTAAATCCACCGGACCCATCGTTCTCAAGAAGCCTTGATGTGCCCGCCCCGTGGTTCAGGATGAAGCAATCCATGTCTCCGTCATTATCTATGTCGGCAAAATCACTGCACCATGACTGTTCGCCATCAGCGAGACCCACCGCAGGCCCCTCATCCGTGTAACTGTTGGAACCGTCGTTGCGGAACAGTCGGTTGATCCGGCGACGATCGGTTGAGCTCGTCACTCCTAACCGGCATTTCGAAAGGTAAATATCACGGTAGCCGTCATTGTCGTAATCTGTCTCGATGACCGCATAGTTTCCACTGGAAACACTGGAGGGAAGAGAGGCCCCAATCAGACCACGTTGTAGTGAGAACCCTCCCGCTCCGTCGTTTTTGTAAGGGTGATTGTCGTCGTTGTCGTCGCAGGCAAAGAGGTCAATATTCCCGTCATTGTCAAAATCCGCAAAAATGGTTCCCTGAACAAAGATATCGCGATCGGGCAGCTCAACAGAGGCGTAGGTCTGCCCGCTATCTCCCGCTTTCAGGAGCAGGGCTCCACCGGACGACGGGCCGATGAAAATGTCATTAAACCCGTTGCGGTCGACATCAGCAGCACATACCGCCCAGATAGATCCACGGGGAAGATCGCCGAAGTCGACCGCTGAAAAGGGTTGTCCCGGCTCATTCTGGTAATCGATGAATAACCGATCTGTCTGGTGAACCCGCACGAGGTCATCACGCCCATCACCATTGAGATCAACGATTGCCATCGGCGCCCCACTGCTGGAAGAGCTGGCAAGCAGATCCGTCTGATCAGTGAAACTGAACTGAGCGTGGAGAGAAGCAGTAAGTAGGAGGCTCGCTGCTAGCGGGAAAAGGAAGAGTTGTTTCACTATTTAAACTACTTGAGAGACATTACCACCGAGTTGTCGAACAGGGTAGCGTCAATTCTTGCCAGAATACCCCATTTGTTGCTGACTTACCCCTCTCGTGAGGCCTCTCCTCGTTCTTTTCTTACTGATTGCGGGTCAATTCTTCACAGAACCCCTATCCGCCACGGCCCGCCCTCACGTTCTTTTTCTGGCCATCGATGACCTTAATGACTGGGTGGGATTCCTTGGAGGCTATCCGGGAAAGGTGCACACTCCTAATCTGGACCGCCTCGCAGCCAGTGGCACCGCATTCACCAACGCTCACTGTCCTGCTCCAGTGTGCTGCCCCAGCAGAGCCTCGGTTCTGAGCGGCCTTTACCCAACTTCTACAGGCATCTACAACAACCAGCACTGGTGGAAGCCTAATCTTCCCAACCTCCGGACCATCCCAGTCCACTTCAGAGAGAATGGATACCACACCATAGGAACCGGAAAAATATTCCACCACACCGCGGGGAATAACCCACCGATCCAATGGGATCATTTTAAGAGAGCCCCCTTTAATGACAATGGATGGCTCCGACACGGCGATCGCTCTTACCCCTGGACAGCAGCCAAGCCTCGCCCCAGAGAGTTTCCCTACTCAGGAATCAAACTCTATTCCGGTGAGGCAGACTGGGGGGTTCTGCCCCAGCAAGAGAGCCAGTATGACGACTCTCTGGTAGCCAATTACGCTATCAACTACCTTGAGAACCTCGACCAGCGAGGAACCAATAAACCGTTCTTTCTCGCCTGCGGAATCTTTCATCCTCATCTACCATGGTACATCCCACAAAAGTACCTCGACCTCTACCCGCTGGATCAGATCCAAATCCCGGAAAACATCCCGGAAGATCTCAACGATGTTCCCAGTCCCGGGCGCAAGCTCGCCGAAAAAAAATCGGGTGATCTTCGCAGGATTCGAGAGACGGGTCGTTGGCCGACCGCGATCCAGCATTATCTTGCCAGCATCTCCTTCGCTGACGCTCTTGTCGGCCGCGTGCTCGACTCTCTGAGAAAAAGCACTGCATCCGACAACACCGTCATCGTTCTCTGGTCCGACCACGGGTGGCACCTCGGCGAAAAGGGACACTGGCACAAAAGGACTCTTTGGGAGGAAGCTACCAGAGTCCCCCTGATCATCAGCGCTCCAAAGGTCGGGGGTCTTAGCCAGCGCTGCGCACAACCAGCCAGCCTCGTAGACATTTTCCCCACTCTGATTGAATTATGCCATCTCCCTCCGGTCAGCAACCTTGACGGTATCAGCCTTGTTCCATGGCTTACGGACCCGACGAAGAACCGCGAGCGCCCAGCCCTTACCATCGACGAGTCTGGCCATATTTCAGTGCGGACTCTTCACCATCGGGCCATTCATTATAAGACTGGAGAATGGGAACTTTATGACCATCGATCCGACCCAGAGGAACGAACCAATCTCGCAAAGGACCCGAGGCATAAAGAGCTGATCAAAGGGGCTAGAAAATGGATCCCACAAACCCCATCTCAACCTGCAGCCCCGAAGAAAGCTTTCATCTTTGATCACCACAACTTCACGTGGACCCACAAAAAGACCGGAAGGGTCATCCAAGGCAAGTAGCCCTCTATTTACCTTGCTATTAAAACGGTCGGCGCCACTCTGTCGGTAGCTGCCAGTTGGCAGCTCCTCGTGACTCCCTTCTTTGGAGTCCCCTGTCGCACGACACTGCTGGCAAGAACCCGAGCCGCTTTCGTGCACTAATCCCACGAAGATTAGCAGGCTCAAATTATATTCCATAGCTACCATGAAATCCCAATCCCGCTTCAAGACGGGATCTCCCCTCCGCGAATCGTTTCCAAAGAACGTCCTCCGTGAAGCCGAAAAGTTCGGCTCGCACATCAAACAACAGGATACTATCGGCCGTGAAGACTGCCGTAGCGATTCGGTCATCAGTATTGACCCGGCCTCTGCTCTGGATCTCGATGACGCATTTTCCCTGCAACGAACCAGAGGCAGGCGCTGGAAACTCCGGGTTCATGTCGCCGACGTCTCCCATTACGTGAAGGCAAATTCTTTAATCGATCGGGAAGCGCGCCTTCGCGGCAACTCCACCTATCTTGTGGACCGGGTCATTCCCATGCTCCCGAGCAGCCTGAGTAATGGCCTCTGCTCTCTCCACCCCGACGCCGACCGCCTCACAAAGTGCGTTGAATTCACTCTTACCAGCGAGGGCAAAGTCCTTGAGACCCGTTTCTTCTCAGCTCTTATCCGATCCAAGAGACGATTTTCATACACAGAGGCCATGGGCCTTATCCACGGCACTCAGCAAGGCCATCTTGAGACTATGCTTCGTTACTCGGATCGCCTCGCCCAGAAGATCCGCACTCAACGTATCCAATCAGGATCATTGGAATTTCCCTCCAGGGAAACACGCATTCTCCTGAACCGACAGGGGCGAGTCAAAGCCATAGAACCTGTCGTCCACGACAGAGCGCATCAGCTGATCGAGGAATTCATGCTCCTGGCAAACGAAGCCGTTGCTACTAGGCTTAGCAAATTACAACGGGTGACCATCCATCGCACCCACGAACGACCCGACCCGGCTCGTCTCCGGGAATTTCGGGGATCCCTCCACCGCCACCAGATTCCATGTGGCAACCTGAAGTCACGCCGAGAAATTCAGAGGGTGATGGCCAGCCTGGACCGAACCCCTGCTGGACCTGCACTTCAGATTGGATTTCTCCGCACCCTGCCGAGGGCGCGCTACACAACCAGACCCAAGGGTCATTTCGGACTAGCGAAGGCCCATTACGCTCACTTCACTTCCCCGATAAGGCGCTATGCCGACCTCCTCGTTCACCGCTCCCTTTTTGAGAACAGTGCTACAAGACCCCATGAACTCCACCGCGTCGCAGAGTATCTTTCGGTGACCGAAAAGAACTCCTCCCACGCTGAGAAAGAAAGTAAGCGCTCGAGACTGTGCGATTACCTCCTCTACAAACTGAGGAGCGGAGACACTTCCCTATACGGCGCACTCGTTACCCAGATTTGCACCTTCGGCATTCTTGTAGAGGTCTCTGACCTTGGAGTCCACGGACTCGTCCCCCGCCGACTCCTGAAGCGACATCGATATCATCTCAATTTCCGTCAGCAGCAGGTTCGAGACCGCACCACGGGGAGACTCATTACTCTTGGGAGCCCTCTTCGGGTCACCGTATCTGACGTCGACAAGGAAAAACAACAAATCGAGTTCACCCTCTCTTCCCCCTCGCGCAAACCACGGAAAAAGTCACAGCAGCGACCCTGACCGCTACCCACCACGGCGACCTTCCAAGATTTCCTCGATTCTGTGGCACTAACGGTCCCCAGACTGGCGTGCAGCTCCGGACCCACCCTTGGCAGAACTATTTCCACCCGACGGACCACTAACCTTACCCTGCCCACGATTGCTTGGCCCCTGCGAACCAACCGCTGACTTCAAGTCCCCACTCTCGATCAATTTAGCCACTGGCGGATGATCGAGAGCCTTGGGAGTCACCTGCCCTGTCTTGCCAGGCGCGAGAAAGAGACGCTTGCCGCCTGGGAGCGGAACAATCAGGGGTTTTTTACTTTTGTTGGTAACGTCCATCAATTTAGTGAGGTTGGCAGGAGATTAGCACAGCGCCTCTCCGCT
>MDTA01067647.1_pt1 | contig 13650 bp, 15 predicted proteins | sample 811151 | NCBI WGS metagenome assembly MDTA01 (sample SAMN05326648, study PRJNA326480) | marine metagenome | isolation source: seawater | place: Indian Ocean: South | collected 2010 | reverse complement strand
TATCGCTTTACAAAAGTTTTTGATTGATTGTCTTTAATACCCCCAGGGCTGACACAATTTACTCTGATATTTTTGTTTCTATAATATTTAGATAAATATTTTGTAATTGCAATTATGCCGGATTTAATAGCAGAATATTCAATAGGGCTTGTCATGTTTAAGTTTTTATAATGCTCGAATTTTGGCGGTAAAATACCTTGTATTGATGAAATTAGTACTAAATTACCCTCTTTTTGTTTAATAAATTGATTAATTATTCTTTGAGAAAATATTATTGTACCGCCCAATTGTAATTTAAGATCTTCATTTAAAAATCTTTCTTCTAAATTTTCAAATCTAGTTCCCCATTTTTTTGACTTTGGATAACTACAATGAACTGCTCCATGAATTTTTTTGAATTTTTTTATGCCAAATCTTATAAATTTTTCAATCTCTTTTTTTTTGGTCAGGTCAGCAGTAAAAATCTCTAAATTTTTTGAATTTAAATTTTTTTTAATTTTATTTAATTTTATTTTATTTTGATCACCTAATAAAACATTATAACCTTTTTCTAAAAGGCAATACGCAAGATCTTTTCCTATACGACCTGATCCGCCAGTTATTAGTATAGTTTTTTGTAATTTTATATTTTTACCCATTTGCTCTAATTGTATCTAGAGTTTTCATTAATTCTAAACCTTGATAAAAACTACAAGAATTTTTAAATTTACCATTTATTAAATTTCTATGTTGAATTCTATAAGTTAAATTTTTATCTACCTTAAACTTTTTAAATAATTTTTTTCCATTTTGAAAAATAATTATTTTATTGTCAATTAGATTTCCTTCTAAACAAAATCCATTGCCATTTATTATAATATCCCTTTTTGTTTTTAAACTATAAAAATTTAGACTCATGAAGAATTCTGCTTTAAAAGTTTGTCCAGCAATTAAAACATGATCCTCGCAATCAATATTTAAATTTGAGAATTTTCCTATAGAAACGTATTTTAATTTGTTAATTTTATTAAATATCCATTCTAAATAATCTATCTCGTGACTTAATTCTAATAGTGCACCACCCCCATGAGCTTTTTTGGCAGAATTAGTTTTTGAATAATTTCGATTCTTTCTCCAGTGAGGTAGGTAAGAATGACAATTGACATCTATTGAAAATATTTTTTTATTTTTTATAAAGTTTTTTATAAAAACTAAGACTGGGTGATATCTTAAATTATATCCAACAAATATTTTATTATTTTTAATTTTAAGTTTTTTGTATTTTTCAAATAAAGGTTTTTCTACCAAAATAGTCTTATTAGAAAAATTTTTTTCTAAAAATAAAAGATATTTAAAATGATCAGAAGTTTTTGTAGCTATTATAATATAGTCAGGGTCAATTTTTTTAATTTGTTTAATATTTTCAATTTTTTTAAAATTTTTACAAATTTGTTTTGTAAGTATATAAATATTAGAAATATTTTTAAATTTTTTTAATATATTTGCATGTCTTTTGCCTATTGAACCAAAACCTATTATCAAAATATTTTTTCTCACTTTGTTTTAGATAAGAGCTTAGCAATCTTATAATCTATCATATTATCAATATCTAATGATCTATCTTTGGAAATTTCGACTATACCAGTTCTTCCCTTAAATAAATTGTTGGTTTTAATAATAAAATTTGGTTTAAAAACGTAACAGACTGTTGTTAAGTCGTAACATTTTGGTGCGTCTTGTCTTCTTTGAATTTTTCTATTACTAGCACAAGCTAAATATAATTTATTATTTTTGATTTTAATTATATTAAAATAAGGATTTTTAGAAGATGGAGTAACTGCAAAAACTATATCTAATTTTTTTTTTTATTGCTTTTAAAATGCATGCGTCGATATCTGAGACTTTTCTTAGAGGTGATGTTGTTGGAATAGATACAAATAAGTTAATATCTTCTCTCTTATTTAAATATTTTATAGCATGTCTCCATGTATGTATTTCAGCAGAATTATTATTTCCTAATTTTTTTGGTCTCATAAAAGGTACCTCAGCACCGTTTTTAATGGCTTCTTTTGCTATTTTTAAGCTGTCTGTTGAGACAACTACACGATTTATATATTTTGATTTGTAGGCTTGTTTAATAGAATTCCCCAGCAGAGTTGTGTTTTTAAATCTCAGTAAATTTTTGTTTTTTATACCTTTTGAATTACCTCTTGCACAAATTAAAGCGACTATATTCATAAAGTTTACTATATTTTTTTATTAAGAAAATATTTATACTTATCCATCTCGCCGACATCTATCCATTCTTTGTCTTTTACTTCATAGTATCCAACCTTTTTATCATTTTTAATACTGCTGTTAATTAGAGATGTAAAATCTAAATATCTTTTAGATTTTATTTGATCAAGAATATTCTTATTAATTAAGTATAAACCAACATTTATTTTCAATTTTAGTTTTGGTTTTTCAATTAATTTAAATTGATTTTCTTTTTTTGAGGAGGTTACGCCATATGGAATTTTAAAAATTTTTCTTGCTACAACTACTGTAATATCATTTTTATTTTTTTGATGGTATTTTAAAATATCATAGTAGTTAGTATTTACTATCGTATCGCAGTTTGTAAGAAAAAAGTATTTCTTAATTTTCTTTTTTATTAAAAATAAACTTCCCGCTGTCCCTAGGGGCTTATCTTCATTTACCAGTTTTATATTGAATTGTCCTTTTGTTTCCTCAAAATAGGATTTTAATAATTCAGACTTATAATTAAGGGTTATGTAAAATTTTGAAGGACTGTATTGTTTGAATTTTTCCAGAATATGTCTTATTGCTGGTTTTTTATTCAAAGGCAATAAAGGTTTGGGTAGTACATCGGTGTAAGGTCTTAATCTAATACCTTTTCCTCCTGCCATTATCACTACACTACAATTAATTTTTTTTACATTTTTCGGTTTAATACTATTTATATTACTTAAATTTATTACTTTTACTATTTTGTGTGTTTTTCGGTCAATCACCGGCATTACACCTAATCTTCTTACTTTATTTTGAACATCGGAAATTTTGTCATTTAGTTGATCTTCAAAAATAAATTTTGGCTTCTTGTTGTATATTTTACTTATATTCTTATTTAAAATGTTTTTGTTCATAATGGCTTTTCTTAAATCGTAGCTACTTAAAATACCTTTAAAAATATTTTTATTTTTTACAACCATTAAAGAAAGGCCCCCGAGTCTATTAATTTTTTTAATTGCTTTATGCGTCAAAGATTTGTGATCTATGAAGAATTGTTTCATAATTTTATATCTGAACTAAAATTAGCTAGATTGATTTTGGACTTAATTGCCATTTTTCTAGATTCCTCTAATCCTTTTCCTAAAAAGTTAAACAAGTTTGCAGTAATTATCCCTGATACATTATCATTTTTAAGGCCTACAGCAATATGTTCTGGTTTTCCTGCACCACCCATTAATAAAATTGGTTTTTTTTTCCATGAATTTGGAATTTCTTTGATTATTTCAAGATCCAAACCATTACCTGTGCCATCATCCTCTATTGAATTAAATATAATCTCACCAAAAAAAATTCTATTTCTTAATTTGAAAAAATCTGATAATTCCATTTTATATTCGGTTCCACAATTAATATAAATCTTCTTACTATAATTATTTGTTCTTAAATAATCTATCATTATTGATATTGACTGTTCTCCATAAACATTTGAAATCGATTTTGTCAAATCCTCATCGTAAATGGATGAATTTAGCAAAACTTTGTCAGCACCCATTTTAAAATAAAAAGATGCATCTTCTAAACTTCTTATTCCTCCGCCTAATGTAATTGGAATGAATATTTTTTTTCTCAATTGATTAATATCTTTAAAAAACGATGTTTTATCTTCTTTTGTAGGATCTTTTTTTACAAGTATACAAATCAATTCATCAACATGATTTGATGTAACTCCAAATCCAAAGTTATTCATCAGCCACTTTAGATCACCTACTCTCTGTAATTTAAAATTTCGGCTTAAAAAAAAGTAGCCATCTTTATAAAGTAGAGCAAAAATAATTCTTTTTTTTATCAATTGTTTATAGTAAGAAAATTTTTTAAAAGTTTTAGACCTACATGATGACTTTTTTCAGGGTGAAACTGAGAACCATAAATATTATCTTTTTCAATAAATGAAATAAATTCATCACCATATTTAGTTTTGGCCTGAATTACTTTATCTTGAGTTTTACTAATTCTAAAAGAATGAATAAAATAAAATGGTGAGTTGTTTTTAATACCTTTCCAAATTGGAGTATTATTATGGGTTACCTCGTTAAATCCAACATGAGGTAAGGGTAAATCATTTTCACCAAATATTTTAAAAGATCCTTTTATTAAGCTTAATCCAATTGAGTTTTGACTTTCTTCACTTGTTTCAAACAAAAGTTGCATACCAACACATATCCCCAGAAGACTTTTTCCATCTTTGACGAATTTTTTTATTTTTTCTGGCCAGTCTTTTTTTTTTAAATTATTTGATAGTTCTCCAAAAGAACCTACTCCAGGCAATATCAAATGGGAAAATTTCTTTAAATCGATTGGGTCTGAAATTATTTCAGTTTTTGCGTTGAGAAAGTTGAACGCATTATAAATTGAGCCTAGGTTTCCAGCTCCATAATCTATAATTCCAACTTTTTTTTTTTCGATCACTTTATCTCAAACTTTGGTGTCCAAATATTTTTTTTCTCAAATAGATCTTTATTTACCCATTTATCGATATTAGACAAAAATTCCTTCATGCTCATTTTGTAATACTTACAATATTCTTCAAATAAACTTTCCGGATAAAAATTATCGTAAAGTCTTATCAATTGTACAGCTTGATCTCTAGACAACGCTCCTCTTCTAATGTCAATTGCTGAGTCTTGTGTTGTTCTGCCAAATCCAAATTTTATATACATAAAATAAACATGCAATGCGTATAGTTTTTGATCATTTTGAGCAAAATTTGTGTAGGTACCTTCGTTCAAGTTTTTATTTTCAGTCAAGCCACAAAATTTTTTTGCAATCTGATAGTTTCTATAGGGGTCCCAATTTTCGTAAAAACCATAATGAGTAATTTCTAAATTATTTTTTTTTAGCTCATCTTTATTAGGAAACTCAAACCAATAAAGCTCCTTTTCATTTAGTCCTGAAAGCTTTAAAATTTTATCATATCCATTCTCAAGATATGCAGATTTCATATAATCAACAGAATAAACGCCATTATCTCTGTGTTTTGCGTCACCTCCATATTCAACCTCTCCATCCTCTGAATAAAATATAAGAGATATATTAAATTGTGAAGCTATTCTCAAAACTGCAGTATGAACTGATATTAACCAACCGTAATAAGGGAAACCCATTTCTGTAAGTCCTAATTTATTAAGTTTTCTCATTACTTCAACATCGGGAGAAACAAGAATATTGTTATAACCGCTTTTAATAAAATTATTGAGATTTTTTATGCCAGTTTCGGTCTCAGTCGCTGGTCTAATCGTTACAGTCAAAGGATTTACATTGTACTTTTTTCTCAAATTATATGCTACATATGATCCATCTTTTCCCCCACTAACAGCTACAATACAGTCAAAGGGCAAATGTTTAGATTTATGTTTTTGTAGTAGTTCAATTAAAAGTTTTTCTCTTTTGCTCCAATCCAATTTTTTCTTTTTTTCTTCCCACTGGCATGCTGAACAAAATCCTCTTTTATCAAATGAGATTCTTGGTCTTGTAGACATTACTACACAATTTTTACACCAAAAAATATTATCCATTAGAAATTTTTCCTCAAATATGATGAATTTAAAGATCCTTCACATGATTTAAATCTTTTTACAATCCTTAGGAATTCATTCTTTTTCCAGCTGTCATTTTTAAAATAGTTATTTTTCACTAATTCAATATCATAAATCTCTTTCAACCTCTTAGTCAAAAATATATTAAAATTTTTTTGGGAGTCTTCTAAAATAATATTTGAAGTATTGTCTACTTTGGGGTTAACTAAATTATAATACTCCATTATTCCTTCCAAGAGTTCATTAGGAGAATTCTCTTCGAATTCTAAATCAGTCATGTCCATTTCGCAGTGATGATATTTTATACTTAATTCTGCAAATTTTTTTATGCTCAAATATTCTTTTCTTTTTTTATCAAAAACTTTTTTAAAAATACCTCTATCTTCTATTTTCCTTGGATAACTTGGAAACAACTCATACATATTGGTTAGAAACGTTGGCTTCTTGAATAGGTATGAAGTATCCATAGTTCCTGAAATTGTCCCAACGTAAAATGAACATTCTTTAATTAAGAATAAATCCATTATTTCCGATTTTAACTCTGAATAAGGTAAATCAAAAAAATTTTTATTAGAATAATTTATTTTTGGTGCAGGTTTATCGCCAAGCCTAAATACATAGTAACCTTTTTCAATTAAAAAATTTATCAACTCTATGTAATTATTAATGTTAGAATTTCTATATTCTCTTCTTCCTAAATCATTATGATAACTATTATCTCTAACATGAAGGCATACAAATTTTTTGTCTTTTACGCCATATTTTTCCAAGATTCTTAAACATTCATCCTTTTTGTAAGTTTTTAAATCTGCAACACACTCATTAGTACTCAACGGAGTGATACTTGAAAATTCGATTATTTTTTTTGTAGAATATAAATCTCTGCTTCCTAAAAGAGGAAATCTGAAACTTTCTCCTAAATCAACATTAAGATATTTTTTAAGTTTAATTGCTAAAAATCTTCTAAATACAAACTCTATTTGGATAAAAAAGTTTGTTAAGTGATAAAAAACTCCTCTATTCTCATTCTGATTATTTAATATTAATGAGTCAAAAAGTTCATTATTACAAATATCATATTTTAAAAATCTTTGGAAAAAATTAATTTTGAAAATTAATATTTTTTTTCTTTTCCTTTTAGCATAAGCAGCTGCAGTGTATATATGCTCAGAGGCATTTCCAATACTATAAATTAAAGGAGTGCAAATATAATAAGGAAAAAAATCTCTTTTATTTAAAAAATTAACCAGCCTGTGAAACATTTGCTAAAAGATGTTATTACTTAATTCCACCATCTACTCTTACGATGGAACCGTTCATAAATTTATTTTTTTCTGAAATTATCAAACTAATAAAATCTGTTAAATCTTCTCCATTTCCAATTCTTTCTACAGAAATATATTTTTTTGAAAATTCTTTAACAAAGTCTGGTTTTTGGACAGAAGCTTTAAACCAATTATTATTTTTTGCAGCAATTATACTCGTTTTTAAACAATTAATTAAAATATTGAATTTTCCGAAAATATTAGCACTTTTTATAACATAATTTTCTAAAAATGCTTTAGAAGTAGAGTAGGCAATTGACGCGCTTTTATCCTCAACCGCTGTAGTTGAAAAAAATAAAATTCTCCCATATTTTTTTTTTTTCATTTCATCTAAAAAATAATTATTGATTAAAATATGTTTTAGTATGTTTATGTTTAGCATCTTTTGCCATGACTCCATCTCAATTGGATATTCCTTAATACCGAATGAACCGCCTATAGCATTTATGATGGCATCAGCTTTGATTTGATTTTTCTTTAAAGTTTCTAATATATTTTTATCATCAGAATTTAAATCCAACTTAAAGAGTTTAATGTTTTTCGATTTTCTTATTTTTTCAGGGATATTTTTTAAACTCTGATTATCGCGGTAAGAAGCAAATATGTTAAACTTCTGATTTAAAAAGTTCTTTAAGCAAGAAATCATTATGCCCGAGGTTGCTCCAACTATTAGTAAATTTTTTTTATTCATTTATATTATGTTATCCCACTAAACTTCTTTTAAAATTTTTTATTGAAATTTTTTTATTAAGCTTAGCTGACTCGTTGCATGCTTCCATTAAAATCCAGGTATTTATTGAGTCTTCATGTATCTTTTTAAAATAATTACCTTTACTTTTTGAAAATTTAACCATCTCATAAAACTTTATAAACTGTTCTTCTTCATCTTTAAGCAAGTTATTATCTAGATCTTTTAAAAAATTATCTTGTACAACTTTTCCGTTTTTAAAAATAGTTATTCGACCGCCATCCCTCTTTAAATCACCTTTTTCACCATGTACAATCCATTGACCACTCCACCTTGAAGCAAAGCCGTAGGGATTCCCGTGAGCTGCTCTTGTACCAGTATATGTAAAAGGAATTTTACCTGGATACTCAAAAATACATTGTCCACCTGAAGTTCCAAAGACACCAATTTGACCAATATCTTTATCTACTTTTTTATGAATATAAGAAGTCACATATTCAGGTAAACCTAAAATTGCAACTAATTGACTTAATTGATGACATGCTAGTGCTAAATAAAACATACCTGTTTTTTTGACTTCAACGTGTGGCGGATTTAATTTTAAGTTTTGCCTACCCCAACAAATACACTGACCCCCTAAAACTTTTCCGATATGTTTTTGCTCGCAAATAGTTTTATACATATAAATTGCTGCTTCATTCCACTGGTTATTATACCCTTGAAGAAATTGTAAATTTTGTTTTTTCTTAATTAAAGAATAAATTTTTTTAAATTCTTTTTTATTTATCGCTATTGGTTTAACACAATAAGTATGTAGGTTATTTTTTAAGCTTTGTGATACTAAGTCTGCGTGCTGATCAGCTGTAGCAAAAATAAAACATGCTTGTGCTTTTTTATTCTTTAAAGCTTGTCTTATAGATGAAAAAACATTTTTATTTAGATTAAATTTTTTTGTAATTTCATCATTGCCAAGTGTTTTTTTAGCTTTAGAAATATCTTTATCAACACAAGCTACTGGAAAAAAGTTTGTTTTTTCAATTAAAATACGCAATCGTTGTAATCCAAATGGGCCACAACCCACAAAAATGCTTGGTATTTTCATTTATTTTGTTTGACTGTTGATAATTGAAACTTTTTCTGCAAATTCAGGAGAAACTATTTCTTCACCTTTCACTTCGTCCCACACATTACAATTTTCACAAATTGAAATTTGTTTTTTGTTATCAGTTAAATGTAATTTTCTTCGTTGATTTAAAATTTTCGATTTCCAGAGTTCTCTAATAGAGCTGTTCATCACGTTTCCAGTTGGATATTTGTTATTATAGTCTACATTACAAAGCGGAACGTCACCATTAGCGAATAAAACCATTAAAGACCATAGTGCAACACAAGGTAGATTTGGTTCATAACTTTTTTCAATTGATTTATAATTATCAAGTTGTCCACCCCAGTTGAAAATGTTGTGATAGTAGATCCTGTCAACTTTAGAAGCATATTTTTTCCAAAAATTATAATAATCCTCAAACTCATCTTTATTACTTTCTTGTCTGATCATTCTGATCCAAACTCTGCAATTTGGATTTATCTTATCTCTTAATTCTAGGAATTTGATCGCGTTTTCTTTAACTTGTTCAAATTTCAATCTCACTCTAATTTTTTCAAATACATCTTTTTTAAGACTGTCTATTGAAAAAATAATCATTCCAAGTCCAGCTTCTAAAATCTCTCTTGATTTTTTTTCATTAAGTAAAGAAACGTTGGTCGCAATCGAAGTATTTTTAATACCATTCTCAAAAAATTTATTAATTCTTTGTGGCATTTTCTTATCTATTAATGGTTCTCCATCTCTATAAAGGCTCACTCTCTTAATGAATTCTTTATTGTCAATTATTTCATCACTAATCTTATTGAATACATCGTCTCTCATGACAGGGTAATTTCTTTCCCAGTCATTAATTGTACACATTGGACATCTAGCATTACACGCGTTAACTGTCTCTATTTCAATGTATTTTGGAAATTCTAATAAATTTTCAAATTTATCTTTATTATCTATTCGTCTTATAAGATAGTTTTTATATTTATGATCCATTATATTACTTAGCCTTCTTAACTATATTTTTAATTTTTTCTATATATATTTTTCTTTTTTCATCACTTTTTATCCAGAGTGGGAAAATACTATCTCTTCTTTTCAAAAAAGGACCAGTTTTACTTTCATGGTAAATTACATATTTAGAGATAGGAGACATCGTATGGTACACATTTAAAGGAGTGCGAAATATATCATTTTTTTTTAATTTACAGACTTTTATTACTTTTCCGAAATCATTAAATAAAATACATATCATTGAACCTTTAATAATATGATAGGTTTCTCCTTTCCGTAAATGTTTGTGAGGAGTATAAAAATTGCTTCTTTTTTGTAAAATAACCATATCATGATGTTTTGATTTTTTAGAGGTATGTAAACAAATTCTTATATCTTTTTTTGTTTTAGTAAAAAATTTTTCTAGGAACTGAACATAACTCCCACTAAATATTTGGCTTTCTTTTGTAAAAAAAAAAGATTTAGATTTAGCTTTTTTATCTTCTTTTAAAAATTTTACTTTTGACATTGTTTTTTTTTATCATTTTGAGAGTAATATTTCTAATATTTTTCAATTTAAAATTTATTTTTGATTTAAGCTTATCAATATTCATTGATACATTTAAAGGACGATTATCTAAAGTTGGAAATTCTTTAAGCGAGATCCTCTGAAATTGAGCTTTAGACTGTATTTTACTTCCTAAAACCTGAAAAATTAATTTTAAAACCTCTAATCTTGATAATTGTTCAGGACCACCGACGTTAAAAGTTCCAATAATTTTTTTTTTTTAAGAATATTCTTACAATTTTTTTTAAATCACTTACATAAAGTGGATTAAAAATTTGATCATATGCGACTTTAAAAATGAGTTTACCTTTAATGATCTCCATTAAAAAATTGGATATTAAAGTTTTATCACTGATATCACTTCCATAAGTTTTTCCAATTCGAAAAATGGAATAGTACTTAGCTTTTTTTCTAATAAAATTTTCTACTTGGAGTTTTTGTCTCCCATAAAGATTATTTGGTACTGCTTTGCTATTTTCTGAGTAATCACCCTTCTTGCCGTCAAATATATATTCTGAGGAAAAAAAAATAAAATAGATATTTTTTTTAATCAAAACATCAATCAAATTTTTAGTTTTTACCACATTAAGTTTATTAGAATAATCTTTATTTCTTAAACAAATGTCAGGATCTGAAATAGCAGATAGCAATACTACCCTATTAAATCTGTATTTTTTTAATAAGATCTTAATATCATCATTTATTAAATTGAACTTAATTCCATTGTGAATTTTATTTTTATAAAATGTTTTTTTTGTATTTTTAAAATTAAGTGCTGTCCCTATTTTACCTGATCCACCGATAATTAAAACTTTCATTACTTTTTAATTAAAGAAGATAAACTCGTAATCCCCTTTATATCTCATTTTCTTATATAACCATTTCCATTCTCTTACGCTCAAAAAAGTTTGGCAAGTAAGAGCCCAACATTGTAAGTTAAAAAGCTGTTTATCGTTATTGAAACTTTCTACCATTATATACTTTTTTTTTCCTACTCGTTCTATTTCTTTAATAGAGTTAACAAGGTCGAATAATTTTAAATTATGTAGAGTTGCTAAAGATAAAACTAAATCAAAGGAATTTTTTTTATATGGAAATTTATTTTCAGCATTATGCTTAAAAACTTTTAAATTTTTATTTTTTTTGACTTTTTTTAAAGCATAATCAGATATATCAAATCCATGAATAATTAATTCAGGTTGTAGTTTTAACATTTCATAAAGTAAAAATCCTTTTCCACATCCTACATCCAAAACTTTTGACCCTGACTTAAGTTTATATCTTTTAATTAATTTTTTTGCTACATTGGTCCATCTGCCCGGAATGTACTTATAGCCCCCGTAACCAAATTTTCTATTTCCATCCCAATAATTTTTTCCAAACTTTTTTGCTTCTTTCATGCAAAAAACTTTAGCATTTAGCATTCTGGCTAAATATTCTCTTTTTGTTGAATTATGTAATTTTGATATTAAATTTAAATTCATCTTTTTTTATTTAGTTAATTTATATAGTTGATTATAATCAAAATTGTCTGTCGCTTTTCTAATTTTCCAAATTGTTTCAATTTTATTCATTTCGCTTTTATTTGTTACTTTTAAGTTTTCACAAGCAAAAAAAATTTTTTTTTTCTTTTTGATAATTGTTTGAAGCATTGCTTTCCTTTTTTTTTCATTCTCTGGAAGTTGAAATATACTATACGCGACTATTCCATAAAGATTATCTAAGTCATTAATTAATTCGTTTAAAATATAAGATGAGTTTTTCATTGAATACTCAGTAGCACTAAGGAGAAAATTTAATTTATTTTTCGAACAAAAATCTTTTATAACAATATTCTGAACATGTTGTGGAGCCCTTTCACCCATAAATGGTCTGCTAAAATTATAACCTCTTACATTTTTCATTAATTAATTTTAGGTAACTTGTAATTGATTGCTAGTTCTGAAATTTTTCTTAAAGTTATTGGTTCAAAAAATTCCCCAATTTTTTTATCTCTGTGAGGCGAAAAAATACTTTTGAATCTACAGTTCAATGACCATCTTGTTTCATTTTCTTTGTTGATTGTATTGCCATGTGGCAAACATTGGTTAAATACGAGAACTTGACCAAATTTGATTTTTATCCAAATTAAATCTTTTTTAATTTTTTCAAATATTTTGTCACTTGAATTAAATTTTTTTTCTTGAAAAATTTTTTTTATCTTGTTGTATTTCTTTGGAGGTAAAATAAACATCGACTTAGTTTTATAACAATCTACTAAAGGTAGCCAAACAACTGTTTCAAATGGTGAGTCTCCTGACCAAACATCTGAATGAACAGGCAATAATGAGCTTTTGTCTCTAGGAAGCTGAATACTTAAATTTACTCTTGATTGCATCGACAATTCGTTACCCAAAATTACATCTAAAATTGGTTTAGAAATTCTATAATATAATTCTCTTACTTCCTTTTTTTTATTTATTTCATTTATTATATTTAACCTAAAATTATTGAGATTATTAGGCTCTACGTTTTGATGAGTTAAATTAAAAATATTTTTATTATTGAATATTTTTTTTTTGATATTTAAATTTTTTAAGTAAAGTTTTAAAAATATAGCTTTAAGTTTTTTTAAAGAGTTTCGATCCTCAATGTCTCTTATCAAAAAGCCATTTGATTCAAATTCGTTTGAAATTTTTTTTTCTTTTGAAGTTAAAAAATTAGTCATCGATTTTCACCATTTTTTCCCAATATTTTTGTCTGCCTTTAAACTTAGAAAATTCGGCCCAGAATTCTTGTAACACTTGTAAATATACTCCTCAGTTTCTTGGCTGTCTTTAGGAAAGAATGATTTTATATTTTTAAATAAACTCATTAGTTTTTCACCGTCAGACTCTGAATGAGTAGGGCCAAGTTCTGGATAATCAGCAAATCCTACTAAATTTACATTAACATTTTGTTGATCAATATCTAATTTTATTTGTTCGAAGGGTCTTTCTATTAGAAATGGAGTTATTGTATAAACCCAAGGCTTTAGTCCCTCTAGAGCCATACCTGATGCTGCACCTATTAAACTTTGTTCACAAATTCCTAAATTAAAAAAACGGTCTGGATTTTCTCTTCTAAAATCATCAAATATTCCATATCCAATATCACCAACTAATAAAACAATTTTATTATCTTTTTTTGCTAAT
>MDTA01216753.1_pt1 | contig 13652 bp, 9 predicted proteins | sample 811151 | NCBI WGS metagenome assembly MDTA01 (sample SAMN05326648, study PRJNA326480) | marine metagenome | isolation source: seawater | place: Indian Ocean: South | collected 2010 | reverse complement strand
AAGGGGACTGGAGATTGCAATGTATTATTCAAGGAGTTTATTGCTGGGTTCCCAACGGATTTAATAATTGAATCTAATCAGATTGTTACAGTTGGTTTACATGATCAAGCTTTGTATGAGGATTACTATGGTGAATCTACCGATCAAGTATTGTTCTTATATACCGATATGAGAAGCTGTTCATCCTTTGATGATGATGCAGAAAATGAAAATCCTTCTACGATTGGAATTGTAAATATTGTGAACCCTATGCCAGATCAGCTGAAGAATTCTAAAGGATCTGTATATTTATTAAGATGGGATGAGAGTATTGATGATGATGGTCAGATAAACGGAATACTTTCTATTGTTGATTCATTGATATGGGGGAGTTCAGAAGATCATGAAAACCCCATTAGAAGCTTTGGTGAGGCGGATCCATCAATTGGTAATGATTCGATGTATGTTAGAAACAATTTTACATCTGATTGTGATGATGCTAGTGATTTCTGCAGTTGGAATATTGATACAATTTTTAAGTGGGGCTGTGCGGATCAAAATGCAAAGAACTACACATCATCTGCTGAAAAATCAATTGATTGTAAGTATAGCATTAAGTATATAAACAACAACATAAATGATTTTTTGAATACCAATATTTCTCTTGAAGGAGTTACAGTTGTAGATTACTTTGATATAACGGTTTATAATGGACCTCATGCTATAACGATTGAAGATGAATATAACCATCGTTTAGAGCTAACTGTTTGGTCTGATGATTGGTCACAATCAAAAAATTATTTACTTCAACCACCATTTGGAAAGTATAGAGTAAATGTTTCTGGTTCAATTAACATTTATGATGGCAAAACTCAGCTTCAATCAACTTCTGGATCAATAGAAGTTGTTGAGACAATAAATACAGATGGCATCTTTACTGCTTCTGAAGGAGCTGTTACATCAATTAACCCGTCTCCTTTTGTTCTTATTCCAAGTAGAGGAGAAACTTTACAGTACTCTTATTCTTTCCCATCAAATAGCAGGGCAATTGTTTCTGTTTATGATCTATCTGGACGTTTTATTACCACTCTTTTTGATAAGTACCATGAAAGTCCAGGTACAAGAGAAAGTCTATGGAATGGAAGGGATCATTTAGGCCAAATTTTAAATCCAGGGACCTATATTATGCAGATAGAAACAATTAAAGGTGGAAGTATAGAAACAGATTTTTCTCCAGTTGTTATAGGAGTACAAAAGTGATTAAAATTATAATATTATTTATTTTTTCAAGTATTTCTGTTTCTCAAACTATTAGTAGCTATAGCTATATGGGTTCCTACTCTAGCGCAGTTGTAGGTTCAATGGTATCAAGAGATGCAAATCCTTGGTCTGTAGTATACAATCCAGCATCAATAGCTGAGGCAACTAATACCAGTATAGCTTTGGACTATACAAATTTATATAGTAGTAGTTTTTTTTTAACAAATAATTTTTCTTCTATTATAAATATTTCTGAAAAAGTAAAAATAGGAGTAGCTTTTTCAAATTTCAGTGTTAACTTCGGAGGAAAAGATCTATCTAAAGAGCAAACCATTAGTTTTGGTCAAGGAGTTGATTTACAGCGAGATAAAAACTCAAGTTTAAGCATTGGTTATACATTAAACTATTTTCAATGGTCTCAGGCTGAGAGCGCAGGACTTAGCGGTGATGGAACAGATGGTGTTGGAGCTTTATCTGTTAATTCCTATGGAGTTGATTTAGGACTTGTTGCAACACTTAGGGGGAGAAATAGAGTGGGGTTCCACTTGAAAAACTTCAATTCTCCTCATTTAGGAAAGGATTCATATTCATCCTATACTCAGTTAACAAAAAAAATGACATTAGGTGTTTCTTATAATCCTCTCAAGACATTAAGTACAAGCCTTGAGGTTGAAAGATTGTTAGGCAATAATCAAATTCAAGCTAAGATTAGTTCAGAGTACAGTCTTAACAATTCTCTTGTTTTTCTTTTTGGCTTACAATCTAACCCTAATAGGTTCGGTCTGGGCATATCTATATATCTAAATAAATTTATAATTACATCTAGCATATTAACCCATGCAACACTACCTGCAACCTACAATCAGGGCATTTCTTTTGAGCTATGATTTTTTATAGAAAGATTTTCACTTTAATATTTTTTGTTACACTTTATAGTCAGTCGATTTCAATAAATGATTGTTCTTTTTCCGAGCTTGAGGATCTACCAATATCTCAAGGTAAAATTGAATCAATATACGAATATCTTTCTAAGTCAGGATCAATTGAAGAAATTTTTGATTTACTTAACGCTGAAAATATAACAGTAGAAGATATCCATAAAATCAAGCCTTTCATCATAATTCACGCACAAGAAGATTCTCAGTATATAAAAAATAAAAAGAAATCAAGTTATAAGCTAGAAAGATGGCTTGGAGCAGAAGGAAATAGTGAAGGGCTGTCTGAGATATGGTTAGACTATTTTTTTGAGCCTCAGAATATTAATACCATGACTAGAGACCAATTGTTTAATCTTCCAAATCTGAGTCCAATTGATGTAGTAGCAATATTAAAACAAAAAGAAAGAGGTGTAATTAAAGGAACCTTCCAGCTTAAAAATTCCCCGAACCTTAGCTATTGGGGGTATAAAAACTTGGTTGATTTTATTAACTACAAGGATTCTGAAAGTAAAGATTGGCACATGCACTTCAGTAGTATGATACGAACTACTCCAGTATCAACTTCTAGTGAAGATGAAGCCCCAGAGTTTATATACCAAAACAAGTTTTATCCTGAACAATTTTATAAGTTAAGAATCAATTTTTTTAATTATTGGCAGGCTGGATATGCTTATCACAAAAACATGGGAGAATCGCACAGTGTTGTTAACCCCAAGTTTCATCTAATGTATGAAAGAAACTTTAGAGATAGTTATTATAAAGTTATTCTAGGAGCTTTCACAGCAGCATTTGGTCAGGGTATAGTTTTAGAGAATTCAGATTATTTTTCTCCAAGAAGAACGGGCCATGGTTTTTCAAAAAGGGCGCTGGGATTAAATCCTGATTTAACTAGATCTGATCAATACCAGTTTAATGGACTTGCACTTCATCTTTCAAATAAATTAATCAATGCATCGTGGTTTACTTCATTTCATTCAAGAGATGCAATAATAAACCAAGATGGAAGTTTTACAGCTCTTATAAATATGGAGCCAAGATTGCCATATGGATATGCTAACAATACAACTAAGATATATGATTCTATGGTTAATTCAGTTAAGGAGCTTACATTTGGAGGCAACCTAAGGTTTAACCCAACGTTGGAATCAATGATTGGTTTTACATTCTATGAGAGTCAATATGATAGAGTGTTAGATCCGCAGGTTATTTTATCAATTGTTGGTGGAGAAGATGATTTTGAGCCAGAGCTGGATGAAACTGATGACTATGATGATTACTCTGGAGATGTTTTCTTTAATAATAAGATTACAAATTCTGCGGATGCTGAAATAAATAGCTTATACAGCTCAAAGTCAGAATCATCTGTTTGGAAAGATGCAATGTCTACAAGAAGGGTTGTTGGTGCAGAGTTTAGTATTGTTAGAAAAAATATTTCTATTCAAGGTGAATATGGTGAGATAAGAACAGATTTATTGGATACTGATAGACCAAGTGCTTGGGTAGTTAATATGTTTGGGCAGTTTAATGATTTAAGCTATTTAATTTTATTTAGAGACTATGATCTAGATTTTGATAATCCTTATCAACGTTCTTTTTCTAATTATCAGAGATTTAAAACAACGATTTTTGAAGACTCATACTGGCTAGAAGATCCAATTTTTTACAATCTTTATTCTAACTGTCCTCAGCCACAATCTGAAAAGGGCGTATATCTTAATTCAAGATATAAATTTAGCAGAACATTTGTTAGCTATATAAATTGGGATAGTTGGATGAGAAAGGCAGATAATGAGAAGTATAGCAGAATCGTTGCAACTGTTGAATGGCAGCCACTTTTTAACTACAGGCTAAATGTAAGGCAGAAATGGCAGTCAAGGGGAGATTTTAACATCTTTCATGCCAGCCCTTACAGCTCAAGAGAGACAAGAGTTAGGTTGAAGTTTAGAATGTCTAATTATAACAATATTGAATTGCTATACTCAAATGGATATACCTCTTTTTCTCCAAGGCCTCGACTTACAGATAGTGCGGTAGGTGGTGATATGGTGGTAGGGGATATTGGCAGCCCTGATGAATCAATTGGACTTACGCTGTCTTTCAACTTTGATGAACACCTTAAAATGAAGATGGGAACTGTAATGATTGATGGGTTTTTATGGTACTTTGAGGGCAATGATTTTAGAGTATTTAACAGCAACAGTATGGCTATTCATAATTGGATATTGTTTACAATAAAACCAACTTCAAACTTCACAGCATCAATGAAAGTAACACATTTTCAAGAACTACCAAGCACAACAATAAAAGAGACACAAACAACATATGGTCAATGGGTCAACAATCCATTGGTAAATAATCAAACAACTGATTTTAAGGTTCAGGTAAACTATGCGCTATAAATTTTTATTTATTTTTTTATTTTCTACTTTATGGATGCAATCATTTTCTAATAGATTGGTTGGCCATGAGGTATACAACCTAGGTTCAAGATCCCATGCCATGGGAATGTCAGGACTTGGTCTTTCTGAATCAAGTGGACTGATTATTTCGAACCCTGCAAAACTTGCCACATTTACTAAAAAATATAATTTACATATTTCAATTGAGAATAACTCAACCCTTGAAAGGAGATCATTTACTACGCTTAATAGTTTTGATGACTTTTTAACTTATTCAGATTATGTGGCTAATTTAAGTTCAAATAATTATATAAATTTTGGAGCTACAGCGATACAATCTCTGGGGTCTCTATCTTTTGGGATAGGCCTGCATAGGCAGACTCTTTATGATTTAAAGTATAACTATATTGAAGAAGTTAGAGGAATTATAAGACTTTCAGACGGGGTATTTGGTACGGGAGATCCAATAGTTGGGCAGCATATTTTTACAACAAGTGGAGAAATACAATCTACTTCAATTGGGGGTGCTGTTAAAGCAAATTTATTTAATTCTTTAAATATGAGCCTTGGATTAGGAATCAGCCAATTAGAAGGAGTTAATCTTGCTGACTTGCTAAAAGTTCAGTCTTTTGAAGAATCTTATGATATTCCTAATTGTACATCTATAATAGATAGAGCTCAATATGATTGTTTAATTACTAATACTTTGGCAAATGTAAACGACTATGATTCTTCTTATGCAGTTGATCCTACCAAATTTTTTACGGTTTCCTCTTTGCTGTCATTTAATAACTATGATTTTATGTTATCCTATGAATCTGAAGCTGAAGTTTATAGTGCTGGATATAGAAATTCAGCAAACTATCTTCCTGATAGTTTACTTTCAGGAGTTTTTCAATACACAACATTCGATGAGGTAGATGGACAGAAGTATTTAAATTATGTGCTCCAAGGTATTGATTTTTATAAACCTAAGATTGCTAGATTGGGTTTAATATATAGTAATTTGAATCCTGAAATAACATTATCTATGGAGCTAGAAAATAGGCAACATGCTAGACTCAAAAATATAAATATATATAAAATTGGATTTGAGTATGTTACATTGCAAAAATTACCCATAAGATTTGGATTGGTTTATAAGCCAAGCTACTTCAATGCAGTAGCACCAACAAGTATTTTCACTTTTGGCACAAGACTTAGTTATGGGAGGTTCAATGTAGACCTTTCAGGTAGCTATAGCCTGATGACTTACAGTTATCCTGACTTTTTTCCTATTCAAGATGAGTTTAGAAATGATTTGGACCAAATAACAGAATCTAGAACAAGCTTAAGGATGTCAATTGAATATGGATTTTAAATTAATTAGAATATTTTTATTAGTTTTTTTGAGCTCTCTAATTGCTAAAAATCTACCTAATGATATCAAGTGGGTTGTAAAGTCTGATGAGTATAAAATGATTTGTGAGCAGACATATATGATTGCTTGGGATAAGCTTCATTCAGAAATACATAGCAGTGAACTTAGTTATAAGCTTGCAGTAGTCATGGATTTAGATGAAACAGTTTTAGACAATTCAGATTATCAGATAGACTACTTAGTTCAAAATAATACAAGCTATACTCCTGATTCATGGGATCAGTGGGTCTTAGAAGAAAGGGCAAGATTAGTTCCAGGTTCTAAAAATTTTATTTTAGAGTTAAAAAAACATGATGTTCAAATAATCTATATTAGTAATAGGATGGAAAAAAGATTAGAAGAAACAAAAAGTAATATGAAAAAATTAGGTATTTTATTTGGAGATGAGATATTTTTATTAAGGAAAGATAGCGCTGATAAAAAAACTATTAGAAGGCAGGCAGTATATGATAACTCTAATAGAATTGGTGCTTCAGGGCCCTACAAAGTCATTGCTTATTTTGGAGATGCAATGGGAGACTTTCCAGAATCTGACAAAATTAGATTTGGGAAAAATCAATTTATTTTTCCAAATCCAATGTATGGTAAATGGTAAAAATGAAAATTAATATTTTTTTCCTATTTATCTTTTTTTCGTCTTCTTGGCTCAGTGAATTAGATGATCAAATTAACATACATCTAATTACAACAAATGATTTGCATGGATTTTTAAATCCACAAAAAGCTAGTTTTATGAACCCATCATATCCTCCATTAATTGTTGGAGCGTCTGGCATGAAGTCATATCTTGATCAAGTTAGAAAAGAAGCGAATGCGAAGAATGAAGGTGTACTGGTTCTTGATGGAGGGAATTTTTTTCAAGGCAACCCTATTGGTATGGTTGATAGTGGAAAGACAATGGTAGAGTGGTTTGAGATTATGAAGTATGATGCTGTTGTTCCTGGTCATTATGATTTTGTTTTTGGAAAAGATAATTATTTCAAGCTATCAGAAAAATTTAAACATGTAAATGTAGTTGCTTCAAATCTTATATCTCATCATAGTTTTAATGCTAAACCATATATAGTTAAAGAAGTTGAAGGAGTTAGAGTAGCAATACTAGGAATTGCCAATTCTAATCTGAATAATCTTTTAATGAACAGTATAAAAATAAATACTGAACATCAGGCTGTATCAAGATGGTTGCCAAAGATTAAAAGAGATGAGAATCCTGATGTTATTATTATTTTAACTAGTTCAGGAATTCCTTATGATAGAGAGGAGAAATATCAATTATTTTTAAATAATATTGAATCAAAAAAAAAATCAAACTTAACAGCTCTAGAGCTTGGATATTTTTCTAATGGTGTTGATGTAATTGTTTCGGGAGGTGTTTCTAAGGGCTATCCGAAGCCATGGTATGATCCAAACAGTCATGTTTATATTTTTCAAAATTATGGAGGGGGAACATCATTTGGACATGTTGTTTTAAATATAGATAGGGCAACTAAGAAATTCAAAGGATATTCATCCGCAACTTCTAATAGTGTTTCTCAAACTCTACTTAGCGATGATTTTATACCTGACAGTAATATGTTAGACTGGATTACTTCAAGGTACAGCGAAGTGATTGAAAAAAAATATTCTTCAGTTGATTATAGCAAATCAATTATTCCAATTGTAACTTCAAATATAAAGTCTACAACAAATACTTGGGATGTTCCTAATCTTGGCAATGATGATGATATTGAGGTGCTGTCATGGAATTGTGAATTTTTTCCAATAGCTGGAGACTCTACAGTAGAATCTCTATCTGAAATTGTTGCTGATCTAGATTTAGATATTATAGCATTTCAAGAAATAAAGTATCTTGGTTGGTTCCAAAAATTAATGAATTATCTACCTGATTATGCATATGTAGTATCTCAGAATTCATCATTTTTTGATCAGGCAATAATATATAAACACAGTAAATTTAATTTAATTAATCAGATTGAGCCATTTTCAGAAAATGATTATAATTTTGCTGGAAGACCCCCACTGAGAGCTGATTTTACTTATGTTGATGATTCTGAAAAAAAGTTGAGCATTATAAACATTCATATGAAGTGTTGTGACTCTGGACTTCTTAGAAGAAAAAGAGCTAGTGCTATGTTGCATGAATATGTATCAAGAGAAAATTATGACCAAGACCACCTAATGTTAATTGTTGGTGACTGGAATGATGATCTTAGAGATGCTGAAGGAGAGCATTGTTTTACTCCTTTTTTAGATGATCAAAGATACAAGTTCGCAACTTTAGATATTGTCAATGATGTCAGTCAGCTAACTTATCCTAAGGCACCATATCAAAGTTTTTTAGATCATATTTTATTTTCTAGTTCATCAATTTCAGACTATAAGGTTGAAACAGTATTAATAGACAAGTATATGGGTGGATATGATATTTATCAGTCATTTATTTCTGATCATAGGCCAGTTATGCTATCTTTTAGTAAAAAATAGATAAACGTATAATTGTTGATTGGTGTTACAAAATATTACCTTATATAGTATTACTTTTAGTAATAAATTAAATCGTAATGAATAAAAATATAAAAATATTGTTTCTAGTAGTATTGTTTAATATTCTCAAGTCTCAGACTTGTCCTCCTGCAGATACTACTCTAATCAATCCTATTCAAAACTCTTGGACTATTCCAAATCAAAATAATTGGACTCAGTTGGAGGTTATGACCTGGAATCTAAAGCAATTTCCACTTTCATCAAATACTGTAAACTATGTAAGTGAAATTATCACTGATCTAATGCCTGATGTAGTTTTATTCCAAGAAGTTGAGTATTCAAATAGTTGGATTCAGCTTTCTGAGCAAGTTGATGGATATGAATTTGTAAATCCTAGCTCTGGATGGCTTGCTTTTGCTTATAGGAAAGATGTTATTGCGGTTGAAAGTCAAAGCTTTTTATTCAATAACTCTAGTGATTTATATAACTTTGCTTGGAGACCTCCATTTGTATTAGATGTAGTTTGGAATTGTGGCCTTTCTACCCAAGTGGTAAAGATAATAAATGTTCATTTTAAATGCTGTAGTGATGGAGATAGTTGGGATAGAAGATATGCAGCGGCAGAAAAGCTTTCTAGCTATATAAGCGATCATCAAGATGAGGCAATAATAGTAGCTGGTGATTTTAATGATGAAATTACTGACGCTCAGAATGTAAACTCTCTTTGGCCTCTTATTTCAAATAATAATCTTTACTTTACTACAACTCCTATAGCAGGCAGCAGTTATTATAATTCATTCCTTAACAGCTCATTTATTGATCATATTTTCATAAGTAGTGCCTTGTTTAATTTGTACGATCAAACAGGCGAAACCTCAACGATTAGATTGGATGACTATTTGGGATACTCTTTTTATACTAGCAATGTTTCAGATCATAAACCAGTTATTTTATCAATGTCTATTCCATCAAATGAATTGCCAACTGGAATTGTAATTAATGAGATAATGAACAACCCTCAATCTGTTTCAGATTCATTTGGAGAGTGGATTGAAATAACAAATATTAGTTCATCAAGACAAAGTTTAAACGGTCTGATTCTATCAGACAGCTCATCAGATTATCATATAATTAATGATCTTCAATTAGAAATAGATCCAAATGACTTTATAGTTTTAGGTAGATCTGAAAATTTCAGTCTTAATGGTGGTGTGAATGTTGACTATGTTTATTCAGATTTTAGTCTTTCCAATAATTTTGATGAAGTGATTTTATACCATCCATCTGGAGCAGTAGTTGATCAAGTGGCTTATGATAATGGATTGACATTTCCAGATGAAGCTGGTATAAGTATGATGCTTGAGAGTACAGATTTAGATAATAATCTTGGATCAAACTGGTCTCTTAGTTCTAGTATTATGCCAGGGGGTGATTATGGTACACCTGGAAGTCAAAACACAAATCAAACTGAATGCAACTTGCTTGGAGATGCAAATCTTGATAGCCTGGTAAATGTATTAGATGTAGTTAAAACTATATCATATATTTTAGGCGAAACTATTGAGTTTCTTTTGTGCTCTGATATAAATAATGATCAAGTGATTAATGTTTTAGATGCTGTATCTATCGTTAACATTATTTTAGAGTAATTATACTATATGGAGTGTATGTGCCTTTAGTTCCACTTTATATTATGTAGTAGTATTTTTTTTTTAGAACAATTACGCCAATCACTTAAAGTATTACATTAAATGCTTGCATAGATATATTTTTTTTATTTAATATTGTTTACATTCAAAAAATTGAATGAATTCATATTAAATGAAAAACAAAATGACAAAAATCCTATTAGAAGAACTCAAGCTAATTGTAGCATCATCAATAATTATTTTATTGCTCTTGGCTGATGCATATCTATTAGGCAAATCTTCAACAGATGTGCATTTTGAGAGCTTGCCAGAAAATTCATTGGTAAAATCACATGATGAAGAATGTAGCAAATATATCAATGAAATTTTAAAATTTGAAGATCATGCTGACACAATTGAGAATAATATAGAAAGAGCATATTATTATCAATCAATTGCGAATGAAATAAATAAAAAATTAGAGAAGCTTGATAGAAAATATTTGGATTTTTCAGATAAATATAAGCGATATATATATGAGCTAGAAAAAGAGTTAGATTTAAAGCACTATAGTTTTATTGATTCTAGACCGCAAGATATTCCTATTTATAAGAAAATTAATATAGTACCTTCAGTTCTTGAAGAAGATGTGCAATATAAACATGCTGTAGTCTTAAAAGGAAGATATATTAGATTATATAATTACTATAGTGAGTTAATAAAAAACTTTAGTGTATATGTTAGCCTTCTTCATGAATTTGAAAATTATAAAGATGTTGTGGCAGATCTTTCTGAAAGAGGAATAATTTTAAAGAAAAAATTAGAAGAGTTTCACTATTCAGACAATATGGATGTTGTTAAAGGTATTCCAACCTATATAGATGATTCGTATTCATTTATGAATGTACAAAGGAATGAAAGAGGTGGTATTGAATCAATTGAATGGGTAAAAAATGACTAGAATTTTGCAGGAAGAGTTAAAGTTAATTATACTATTATCTACATTTATTTTTATGTATTTATTTAGTGCTTTTTTACATGCTAGCTCTTATACTATTATTGATAAAGATCGTGTCCAATACCTGCCAAAGGGATCAATAGTTATGTCACATGATCAAGAGTGCAATACATATATCAATGATATTTTGAAATTTGAAGATTATGCCAATTCAATTGAAAACGATATAGAAAGAGCTTATTACTATCAATCAATTTCTAAAGATATAAGTAAGAAGATAAAAAAACTTGAAAGCAAGTATATTGATTTTTCAAAAAAATATAAAAGCTATATTTATAGTTTAGAAAATAGCCTTGATCTAGATCATTATAACTTTATCGATTCTAGACCTGCAGATATTCCATATTATGAAGAGATTAGTGTGTCACCTTCAGCTATTGAGGATGATGTGCAGTATAAACATGCTATAGTTTTAAAGGGGCGTTATATGAGATTATATAAATATTATCATAATCTTATACAAAATTATAATACATATATTGATTTACTTTTAGATCTCAAAGAATCCAAAGAAGTTTTAAATGATCCAATTGCCCTTAAAACTAGATTAGAAAATAGACTTGAAGAAATTTTTTATTCAGATATGCCGGAATTTCTTCAAGGGGTACAGATGTTTGATGGAGAGATGGACTCTGGAATGAAAGTTAAAAGGAATAAAAGTGGAGGCATACTTTCAATTGAGTGGATAAATGATAAAAATACTCCAGTAAGAGTTAGAAATTTTGAATATTTAGAAAATGGTCTTCTTGCAAGATTGGAAGATAAAAAAGAGAATAATGTAGTATATGAAGCTTGGTTTGGTGATAATGATTTCTCAAGTGATTTTTTTGATTATGTTTTTAAACCAGGATTTTTTCCTATTCAATATAATCATGTAACTGAAGTATATTATGATAGTAAGTTTAGAGTTAAAGCCTACAAGTTTGTCACGTTTGATGGAAATCTTATTGGTACGATTCATAAAGAATATGATGACAATGGTAGGCTGTCCAATGAAACGTGGACGAAGGGAAGGGAAAATAAGATTGTAAGAGAGTTTTCGAGCCTTTTTGATTCTGATAGAGGACATTTTAAGTTGACAGAACGCAATCAAGAAGGGAAAATTGTTTATCAAGAAGTAATTCAAAGTAGCTTTATAGATAGAGAAAATTAATTGTTATGGAAAAAATTAAAGGCAAATTATTAGTATTTTTAATTATTGCCTTTAGTTTTTGTCAAGAAAATCATCCGCATCCACCTTTAGAGTTAGTTACTATACCAACTGCAGGGACATTACCTAGAGGTTCGTTTACACTTGAATCCTTACTTGCAAAAGATGGTGGAATTATACCAAGGCTTGCAATTGGATTTACAGATAATTTTACTTTAGGAGTATCCTTTGGTATCCAAAAATTCATTGGCGATGAAGAATTTTTAGTAAATAGAACTAAGCCCGAGGTGCAAATAAAATATCGAATTTTTGAAGAAACAACTGATATGCCTGCTATTGTTTATGGAATAGATACTCAGGGAAGAGGTGGTTACTTGGAAACTAGAACAGTAAAATCAATTATGACGTCTTATGCAGATGAAAATTCAGAAAATTATGAAATTGGAGATCTTATTGTTGAAGAAATTGTTTCTGAAATAGATGTGAATAGATATGAGCAAAAAGCATGGGGAATGTACTTATCTCTAAGTAAAAACTATAATTTTTTTGGCAACTTAGGTCTTCATGTTGGTGCAAATAAAAATTATTGGGAAATTTCTGATGGCGATAAAGATGTAAACTTCTTTATTGGTCTAGACAAGGAGTTAAATAGGAGCTTTTCCCTTCTTCTTGATTATGATAGTGCATTAAATGATAATGATTATGAATTTGAAGAGCTTTCATTTGGAAGAGGAAAAGGCTATTTAAATGCTGGAGTTAGATGGACTATAGCTAGCAATCTATTAATTGAGTTAAATTTAAATAACTTTAATAAAAACTCAGAGGCTGAATATATAAATAGACAAATTAAAATTATATATTCAGATAGTTTCTAAATGAAAAAATTATTTTTTTTCATTCTTTTCTTCCTTCCATCAATGGTTCTTTCAAACTCTATTGAAGATGGTATCAGATACTATGAAAATAGATCGGAAGAATACTCAGGTTTGATTTCATCAGATAAAAATATTAATAGAGCTATACAAATTTTTGAAAAAAATTTAGGATCAAATTTGGATCATGATGCTGCCCTTTATTTATTGAAATCTTATTATTTTAAAGGTGAGTATTGCATAAAAGATATTGAAGAAAAAAAGAAAATTTTCAATAAGGGCAAGATAATTGGAGAAAAATATATCAAAAAATATCCAGCAAAAGCATCATATAGATACTGGTATCTTGTAAATTTAGGTAGTTGGGCAAAGGCCTATGGAATTATTTCTGCTGCTAGAGAGGGAGTAGCCGACATAATGAGAGAGCAATCGCTTGAAATTATTAAAATTGATACGATGTATAAAGATGGAGGGGGTTACTTTATGCTTGGCGCTGTTAATTTT
>MDTA01187646.1_pt1 | contig 13652 bp, 13 predicted proteins | sample 811151 | NCBI WGS metagenome assembly MDTA01 (sample SAMN05326648, study PRJNA326480) | marine metagenome | isolation source: seawater | place: Indian Ocean: South | collected 2010 | reverse complement strand
CACGCTGAAAAAAGTAAAGCTATGGGTTTTTGTGTAATAAATAATATTGGTGTTGCTGCAAATTATTTAATTTCAAAATATCATTATAAAAGAGTAGCGGTTTTAGATTGGGATTGTCACTTTGGAAATGGAACTTATGATATTCTTAAATCTAATGAGAATGTTTTTTTTTCAAGCTTGCATCAATACCCTTACTACCCAGGGGGAGGAACAGAACTAGAAAAAGGTGATTATAACAATGCTTTAAATATTCCGTTGCCCGCTGGCACAGGCTCTGGCGAATATTTTAATGCTTACGAGCATATGCTAAAAAGATTAAAAGATTTTAGACCTGAATTTGTATTAATGTCAGCAGGTTTTGATGCTCATAAAGATGATCCCTTATGTCAGTTAAATTTAGAATCTAGAGACTATTATGAAATAACAAGAAGAGTTTTAGAAACTACAAAGCAGTATTGTAATGGGAAAGTAGTATCTATTCTTGAAGGTGGATATGATTTAAATGCTCTTGCTGAAAGTGCAAATGAACATGTTAACGCACTTCTAGAATTCAATTGAGATTTTAAAAAAATATCATAAATACAAATCATGTCATTATATAAAATAAAAAAATCAAATATTGATAATAAAGGTTTGGTTGCAGCAAAAAATATTAAAAAAGGCACAAAGATAATTGAGTATAAAGGAAAATTAATATCTAAAAAAGAAAGTGAAGTTAATCCTAAATTTGATAACTCAAAAAGAATTTACCTTTTTGAAATTAATAAAAAATGGGACTTGGATGGAGCATATAATTATAATACCGCTAGACTTATAAACCATTCTTGTAGTCCTAATTGTGAAGTGGTTGGCAAAGGTTTAAAATTATGGATTGAATCAATTAAAGATATTAAAAAGGGCGAAGAACTCTCATACGACTATGGTTTTAGTTTTGATGAAGATTTTAAAGATTACCCATGCAGATGTAATTCAAAAAATTGTTGTGGATATATTGTAAAACAAGCCTCTAGATGGAGAGTTAAAAAATCACTTAGGCTTAATAAATAATTTTCGATAAATATAATCCCTGAGCTGGAGCTGGTGGAGCACAATTACTTCTTTTTTTTGACTTAAGGACCTTTTTTAGATCTGTAAGTTTCCATCTTTTTTCTCCAACGTATTTTAAGCATCCAATAATGGACCTTACTTGATTTTTCAGAAATGACTTTGATCTTAAAATAAAAATTATTTTTTCTTTTTTTTTTATAATTTTTATTTGATTTAAAGTTCTAATTGGGGAATTGGCCTGACAATTAGAAGACCTAAATGCATTAAAGTTATGGGTTCCAATTAATATTTTTGCAGCTTTTTTGAGAAGTTTTATGTCTAACTTAGATCTTATATACCAAACTTTATTTTTATCTAGTATGGGTGGAGCATCTCTGTTAAGAATAATATATTCATATTCTCTCTCCTTTGCGGAGTGTCTGGCATGAAAATTCATATTTTTTTTGATAATTCTTTTTATTGAAATATTTTTTCTATTTAAAAAATAATTTATTGACCCTACTAATTTATTTTTATTTGATATCAAATTTTCGTGATCAAAATGTGCAGATTGATTTTTTGAGTGAACACCAGCATCAGTTCTCCCAGAGCCGTTAATTTTAATTTTTTTTTTCAAAATTTTAGAAAAAATTTTTTCTATCTCATTTTGAATTGATTTTGCATTTTTTTGAGATTGCCACCCAGAATGTTTAGTTCCATCATATTCTATTATAATTTGATATCTAAACATTTGACAAGTTGGTCCCTTTTTGTATTTGGGAGCCCAGCCTAAACTCATTTATTTTTTGTGGCTTTTTACCTTCACGTTGAATTTCTAAAATTTTAATTGAATTTTCACCACAGCTAATTTCTAGATCGTTAGATATTACTTTGCCTGATTGATCTTTGTTAAAGGATATTTGTGCTTTTAAAATTTTATATCTTTCTCCTTTATAAATAAAATAGCCACCAGGATATGGGTATAATCCATTTATTTTCCCAATAATATCTTCAGCTTTATCATTCCAATCAATTAAACCTTCAGTTTTTTTTATTTTTTCTGCATATGTGGCTTTTGAATGATCTTGCGGTTTGAAAGTAACTTCTTTATCAAAAATACTATCGATTACCTCTGAAATTTTTTCTGAAGCTAAATTTGAAAGTCTGTCGGATAAAGTTTGGGCATTTTCATTTTCCTCGATATTAATTTTAAAGATATGTGAAATATCACCTTCATCTAATTTTTCATTTATTTTCATCACGCTGATTCCAGTTTCTTTGTCCTTGTTTATTATTGACCTTTGAATTGGTGCTGCACCTCTCCATTCTGGAAGTATTGATGCATGAAGATTAATAAAGCCTAGTTTACTTAATGATAAATAATCTTTTGGGATAATTATTCCATATGCAACTATAATAACTAAATCTAAATCTAGTTTACTTAAATATTCGTATTCAGATTTATTATTTTTTAAATGTTCAGGAGTTCTGACATCAAGGCTAATTGTTTCTGCAAACGAATGAATTGGCGATTTTTCTAACTTTTGTCCTCTATTCGATTTTCGTGGTGGCTGAGTATAAACTACAGATATTTCGTATCCATTTTGATAAATATTTTTTAAAATTGGAACAGCAAAAGTTGGGGTTCCCATAAAAGCAATTTTTTTTTGCATTTATTAAATTACTAGTGCTTCTGAATTTTTTTTCTGTTTAGAAAGTTTTTTAATTATCATTGATTTTTTTAATTTTGATAAATAATCAATAAATAATATTCCTTCTAAATGATCCATTTCATGTTGAATACATGTAGCTAATAATCCGCTAGCTTTAAGAGTTTTTTTTTCACCATTGTAATCTAAAAATTCTACTTCACACGTAGCTGGTCTATCAACTTCTGCAAATTGATTGGGAACTGATAAACAGCCCTCTTCATAAGTAGATAGATCTTTATTTTTATTTTTTATGACAGGATTCACGAAGTACATCGGATTTTTTTTATTTTGGTCTTTTTTAGCAATATCCATAACTATTATTCTTTTCGGGACACCAATTTGTATTGCAGCTAACCCAATTCCATTTGCATGATACATTGTCTCTAACATATCATCCATTAACTGCTGTTCAATTTTTGTTACTTTCTCAACAGGTTTTGATACCTGCCTTAATATTTTATTTGGTTCAGTTAATATTTCCTTTATAGACATAATTAAATTATTTATACCCTTATTGGTAAAGTTTTTAAAATAATTTTATCCCTAATTGTATCGAGGTCCAATTGATTTAACGTAATTGATATAAAATTTAAAGTTTCTGAACCTAGATTTTCTAATTTATCCTCACCAATAACCTCGACAATTCTTAATAAAATTAATCCCAGATCCCTATCATTAATTTTAGCCTGAATATCAGGTGGAATATTTACGGTTGATGAATATCTTTCTAAATATTTTTTTTGAATTTTTACTCCATCATATTTTAGTGACTCCAGTAATATTTCGTCATTTGTAGTGATAATATACTTTTTATCTTTCAAAATATTCTTTAATAAATCATTTGTTTCCTTTTCTATTTTAGATATTTCTTTTTTCTCTACAAAATAATTTAATAATTTAGATTGATGAATAATTTTGTTATTAAATTTGATTTTCTTTATTTTAGTTTCCTCGTTTATAATATTATTTTCGTAAAATGAAATTAAATCTGAAGATAATTTAGACTTATCAATAGATAATAAAGTTTTTGAAAGCTCGTTATAAAATGCGTTTTCTAAATTATCTGTATCGAATAAATCTTTTAACAAACTGGCTAAATGAAGTTTTTCACTTGGATCTACGGTCAAAAGCATTTTCTGATATATTAAAGCTCTTTGGCTAGAATTATCTAAAGTCTTAAAATTTTCTTTGGCAGATAAAAGTTGATTAAAACTAAATTGATATCTTGTATATAAACTGAATAAATCATTTTCATTATAGTTGCCTTCGTGTGCCGCTTTTTCAATTAAATTTATTTTTTCGATATCTTCTAAATCAATATTTTCTACTTTTTCAAGAAGATTGGCAGAAGCTAAATATTTCCATATGTCTCTTGGAGTATTTTGTTTTGGTGTATACTTAAAATCTTCGGCTATCCTATGAGATAGGTGCAATTCTAACAAATTTTTATCCGAAACTTCATTGCTGCTTTCTTCAAATCCAATAAGTTGAAATATTTTTTTTTCAAAAAATTCATCTTTAAATCCAGTTTCTTTTTTCAAATCATATATTAATAATGCTTGGTCAACTTTATTTGCATTTACCAAACAATATATCTTAAGTTTTGATGTATAATCATCAGTCAAAGTTAGATCGCCAATTTCATCAAATATTTCACAACTCTTCTCAAGATTTGCATCGGCTAGATATTTATTTGAATAAAACTTTATTAAATCATCTTTCTTTGAAAAATTTGGATTTTTTTTTATAAAAGATTTAATTAAATCTAAATCATTTTTTTTAATCAAAAAGTTTTTTTGGAAATTATAAAAATCATCTTTTGAAATATTTTTTGTCGGAGTATTTGAATTTGTTAATAGCGCAATTTGAAGTATATCTAAAGCATCCTTAGACAAATTTTTTGAAAATATATTATCAAAAATTTTTTTTATTTCTTCACCCTCCGACTTACTCCACATATCAATGGATAAATTATTTTCGTCAGGATCATACAAACCAAATAAAGAAATTTTATTAATGAGGTCATCTTCTAAAAAAACTTGATTTTCATTATTTTCATTATTTAAATCATATACAGATATATTTTTTTCAGATATCTCATCTGAAATTATTGTTTTATTCTGTGCACTCTGTTCAGTTTTAGTTTTATCAATATTCCAAATATCTGCAGGTTCGTTCGCTGTCGCATTTTCAAAGAGTATGAAAAGTATAAAAAATAATAATTTTTTCTTATTTAACAATTTTGAAATTTTCATTTGGAACAATTTTTTCAATTTCCTTGTTGGGGGCAGGAAAATCAATTGACCCAAGAGCATATATAAAACCTATTAAAATTATCAAAATAAATGCTATTTTAAATAATGGGCCTCGTAACTTACCAAGAATTGAGTTATTATTTTTTCTTTGAAATTCCATAAATGTTTAATTAGTTTAGAAATAAGACATATTTGTGTTTTTTCAATATTAATAAATGGTAAAAAAAAATATAGTATTAATTGGGATGATGGCTGCTGGTAAATCTACTATTGGTTTTAAGCTGGCTAAAAAACTTAAATATGAATTTTTAGATATCGATAAAGAAATTGAAAAAAATGAAGATAAAAAAATAATTGATATTTTTCAAGAAAATGGTGAAGAATATTTCAGAAAAATAGAAGAAAAGATATCAATTAATTATTTAGACAAACAAAAAAGTGTTATCTCTATTGGGGGTGGTGCTTTTCTGAATGAGAAAATTAGAAAAAAAATTAAAAAAAATAGCTTTTCTTTTTGGCTTAACTGGAAAATTAAGACTATTTTAAAAAGAATTTCAAAAAATAAGAGGCGTCCTCTGGCTTTAAAATTAAATAATAAAGATTTAGCAAATCTTTATAGAAAAAGAGTTAAGTTCTATAAATTATCAGATTATAAAGTAAACTGTGAAAATAAAAATAAAAATGAAATTATTAAACAAATATCAAATATTTTAAAAAATGAAAATTCTTAAAATAAATACAAAAAGTAAAAATTATAATATTTATATCGGTTATAACATCATTACTAATTTAAAAATAATAATTAAAAAAGAAAAAATTAATTTTAAAAAAGTTTTATTTATAGTTGATAAAAATGTTCCCAAAAATTTTATAAAAAAAATAAATTCTAGAATAAATTGTGAAAAGAAAGTTATTTTTAAATTTAATGCTTCTGAAAAAAACAAAAATCTTATGAATATAAATTCTATGTTAAAAACTTTGTTCATAAATAACTTTACAAGAGACGATGTTATAATATGTATTGGTGGTGGTATTACGGGAGATCTTGCAGGTTTTACTGCAAGCATTTATAAAAGAGGTATAAAATTTATTAACATACCATCTACTCTTTTATCCCAAGTAGATTCTTCAATTGGTGGAAAAACTGGCTTTAACAATAAGTTTGGAAAGAATTTGGTAGGTTCATTTTATCAACCCGATCTAGTAATTTCAGACACAAAACTATTGGAGAGTTTGCCAAAAAGAGAAATTATTTGTGGATACGCTGAAATTCTAAAGCATTCATTAATAAAAAATAAAAGATTGTTTTTATTTTTAGATAAAAATTTACAAAGTATTTTAAATCTAGAAAAAAAAATAATTGAAACAATAATTTTAGAAAGTTGTAAAATAAAAAAAAAAATTGTTGAAGAAGATGAAAAAGAATCAAATCAAAGAAAAGGCTTAAACTTTGGCCATACTTTTGGACATGCCTATGAAGCAACATTAAATTATTCAAAAAAACTGAATCATGGCGAGGCTGTGTTGTTTGGTATTTTATCAGCTACTAAATTAAGCAAAAAATTAAAGACGCTTAATAAAAGTGAATATCAATTGATTTTATCACATTTGACAAAACTTAAATTTAATAACTTAAATAATTTTTTTAAAATGAAGGATTTAAATAAAATTATTAAATTTATGACTGTAGATAAAAAAAATACTTCAAAAAAAATAAATTTTATTACACTAAAAAAAATTGGTATTGTTAATATTAATAATCAGATAAACAGTTCTTTTATTAAAAATTTTATTAAATCAGAATTACTCAAATAGAATTTGTATGGAATGTATGTAGTTTTTTATTTCGTCCTCTAAAATTTTGTGAATTTTTTTTGTTGCATCTAGTTTTCTAATTTCTTTTAGCTCTATTGAATATATAATTAATTTAAGGTGAAATTTATTTTTATCATGGGAAAAATGCTTTAAATGAAGAAATGTTTTATCTTCAATTTTAACATTTTGTATAAAAGAATTTTTAAGTAATTTTGTTTTGATATTTTTAGTTAAATTTTCTATATCCATATTAAATATTATAAATTAATTATTTATGAAAACAATTTGTGAATGGGAAAATTGTAACAATTTAGGAGAATTTAAAGCTCCGGTGGAAAAGGATAATAGCAAAAAATTTAGAATGCTTTGTCTAAACCACATTAAAGAATTTAATAAGAATTGGAATTATTTTTCAGATATGAATGACCAGCAAATTGTAGAGTTTATTAAATCTGATATGATATGGCATAAACCAACTCAAAGTTTTAGCTCATCAGATAATTTTTTCAAAATACTTTGGAATAATGCATTAAAAGATGAGACAAAAAAGTTCAAAAACTTTCAAAATTTAGATCATATGAAACAATTTAGATTTAACAGTCAAGATTTTCAAGCCTTTACAATTTTAGATATTCCAGCTGGTATAGAGTGGAAAAAAATACAAGAAAAGTTTAAAAAGCTTGTCAAAAAATTTCACCCTGATATGAATGCTGGTAATAAAAAGTTTGAGGAAAAGCTTAAGATAATAACATTAGCATATACTCAACTTAAAAATACTTATAGAGGAAAAATTGATACCAAATATTGAGTCAACCCCAGATATAAAACTTTCAGTGAAACAGACTTTTGGAATTGAAAGTGATATGGAAATAGAAGGATTTTCTAAAAAAAGTGAATTTGTTCCTGAAATTGACAAGGGCTATAAATTTGATAGAGATACTACTTTGGCAATTTTATCCGGTTTTTCTTTTAACAAAAGAGTTCTAGTCCAAGGTTATCATGGAACTGGAAAATCTACTCACATAGAGCAAATAGCTGCAAGATTAAATTGGCCATGTATAAGAGTAAACCTAGATAGTCATATAAGTAGAATAGATTTGATTGGAAAAGATGCAATTATCATTAAAGAGGGCAAACAAGTTACAGAATTTAAAGAAGGTATTCTTCCATGGTCAATACAAAACCCGGTTGCTTTAGTCTTTGATGAATATGATGCCGGAAGACCTGATGTAATGTTTGTAATACAAAGAGTACTAGAGTCAGAGGGTAGTTTTACCTTACTAGATAAAAATAAGGTTTTAAGACAAAATAAGTTTTTTAGACTTTTCGCTACCTCAAACACTATTGGATTAGGTGACACAAGTGGACTTTATCATGGAACACAACAAATAAATCAGGGGCAAATGGATAGATGGAATATTGTTACTACATTAAATTATCTTGAACTTGAAAAAGAAATGGAAATTGTTTTATCAAAAAATAAAAATATGAATAATACAAAAGGCAAGGAAGTTGTTTCAAATATGATCAAAGTTGCATCGCTCACTAGAAAAGGATTTATTTCAGGAGATATATCAACAGTTATGAGTCCAAGAACTGTTATTCATTGGGCAGAAAATAGTCAAATTTTTAACGACATAGGATACTCATTTAGAGTTACATTTTTAAATAAGTGTGACGACGTAGAGAAAAATACTATAGCTGAATATTATCAAAGATGCTTTGGTGAGGATTTACCAGAATCATTGGTAAATATTCAGATTTAGATGAAAAAAGACGAAAATTTAAAAGAAAAATTTAAGCAAGCTTTAATCTCAACAGTAAAAGCAATATCTGAAGATTTTAAAAACAATACTAGCCTTGAAAAAAATAATAATAGCTCAAAAAACTATAACTTTTTTGAATTAGATAATTTGAACAATAAGTATGATTTTCTGAAATTCAGAGCTGAAACAGATTCGGAAGCTTTGAAAAGAAAATTTTCAAACAAAAAAATATATTTAGAAAATCTACCATCAAAGCCAACGTTAAAATCTTTGTACAATACTTCAGAAAAAATCAGATATGAAAAACTTGGAACAGAAATGTTATATGGAATAAACAAAAACTTAATTAATAATTATAAATACAAAATTAGTATTAAAAGAAAAGATCAACTAAAATCAAAAGATGACACAACAATTAATGAAGCTTTCGAAATTTATATGTTAAAAAATTTTTTAGATGTAAAACCAAACGCTTTATGCGAAAAAATTTTGAGTTTTTGGGAGGATGATTTTAAAAAAAGTTTTGGAAAACATATTAATTATTTGAAGCAAAACCGAGAAAACCAACAGTTATATAGCTCTAAATTTGTAGAAATACTAAAAGAATTAGATTTCTTAGAGAAAGATGAAGAGGAAAAAAATGAAAAAAATCCTCAGGAAAACGATCAAAACAATCAGCAAAGTGCTGATTCGGATAAAGAAACAAATGAAAGTCAGGATCAGAATGAAACTGAAAACCAATCTATGTCAGAAAGCGACTCGGATGTAAATGAGTTTAGAATGGAGGAACAACTCTTTGATACAGACAGTGATCAACAAAGTTCAGAAAATATTGTTCAAAAACTTAATAATACAAAGAGTGATAGCGAATATAAGATTTTTACAAGAGAATTTGATGAAATTGAGAAGGCTGAAAATTTAGAAGAAGCCGATGAGATTTTAAAATTAAGACGAAATCTTGATCAACAATTAATTAACTTCAAAGATCTAATTATAAAATTAGCAAATAAATTACAGAGACAACTTATGGCTAAACAAAATCGCTCATGGGATTTCGACTTAGAGGAAGGATTATTAGATAGCTCCAAGTTACCAAGAATTATTATGGATCCATATAATTCATTATCTTTTAAAAAGGAAAAAGATTTTGAATTTAAAGATACTGTTGTAAGTTTATTAATTGATAATTCTGGATCAATGAGAGGGAGACCAATAACTATTGCTGCATTGTGCGCAGATATACTTTCCAGAACTTTAGAAAGGTGTTCAGTAAAAGTTGAGATACTTGGATTTACAACAAAGAATTGGAAAGGTGGTAGATCAAGAGAGGCTTGGAATAAAAATGGAAAAATTAAAAATCCAGGACGATTAAATGACTTAAGACATATTATTTATAAAAGTGCTGATAGCCACTGGCGGCAATCAAAAAAAAATCTAGGTCTTATGCTTAAAGAAGGTATTCTCAAAGAAAATATTGATGGAGAGGCAATTATGTGGGCCTATAGTAGACTAAAAAAAAGAAAAGAAGAGAGAAAAATTTTAATGGTAATTTCCGATGGTGCACCAGTAGATGATTCAACATTGTCAGTAAATTCTGGAGATTATCTAGAAAAACATTTAAAGAAGGTAGTTAAATTTGTTGAAAATAAAGATGATGTTGAAATATTAGCTATAGGAATAGGTCATGATGTTTCGAGGTATTATAGTAAAGCTATCAAAATTACTGATGTTCAGGAACTTGGAGATGTAATGATAAGTGAATTAAGTAATTTATTTAAAAATAATAAACATTTAAATTAAATTCCAACCAAATCTTTATTATTCCATTTAATAATTACTTCTGCTCCGTTTCTAGTTATCGAATTTCTACATGTTATTTTTGCAAAATTTCTTTCTAATAGCGTGCCTCCAATAAAAATGCCTAAACCCAATCCAGATTTATTTTTATAATCCTTTTCCTTAGTTCTTATATATGGCTCTCCAATTTTGTCTAAAATATCTTTTGGAAAACCATCTCCATCATCTTCAATTATTACTTCAGTAATTTCACTATCTGAATTAATAGTTATAAATATTTTTTCTCTGGCAAATTTATTTGCATTTCCTATAAAATTTCTTAAACCATAAACTATCTCTATAGATCTCTTAAATTTAACCGGATTTGTATCTTGCTTATTTTGAAAGAAAAATTTATTTTTACTAATTTTTTGAAATGATCTTATTATTTCACTTATATAATTGGATAAAGTTAGCTCGTGTTCTATAAATTCATCATCAATATCTGGATTGATAGTTAGTTTTTTTAATATTTGATTGCATCTTTCAACCTGATCAGTCAACAACATCATATCTTTTTCTATGTCCTTATTGCCTTTTAATAACTTAGATAATTCTTGTGTAATTAGTTTAATAGTAGAAAGTGGTGTTGCTAATGAATGTGCTGCTGCTGCTGCTTGTCCCCCAAGAGATACTAATTCATGCTCTTTTGCAATTAATTGTTGAATTTTGTCTAATGCATCCTTTCTCAAACCAGCCTCTTGACCAAAAGTAATTGCAAAATAATTAAGAAAAAAAAGCCCTATTATGAGTGATATCGGAATTGAATAATAAAAGAATTCATCAATTGAACTTTTTTTAGGGAAAGGCAATGATGTTTCTGCATAAAAGAAAGTGAGCAATACTATAGAAATCAAAGTAATTAGTATTAATATGAAGTTTGTTTTTTTTTCTAAACTTAATGATGCAAATACACTTGGAATAATAACAAATATTACAAATGGGTTTAAAATCCCCCCAGTAAGGTACAAAAGTAATGTCAATTGTAAAATATCTAGTATTAAAAAATTAAATGCTGTCCTATTAGATAATAAATTTTTTACATAAAAACTTATTAAATATATATTACTAATTGTTCCAATTAAAATAACTATATTTGCTTTAATAAATGAAAATTCATACTCGAATAAAAATGCAGCAAAATTAATAGCTATAAATTGACCTGTTATTGCAATCCACCTTAAATTTATATAGGTTTTTCTATTAAGTGAATAGTTTTTAGAATTATTTAAAAACTCCATTAAATATCTAAATTTGAAACATTTATTGCATTTTCAACAATAAAATCCTTTCTTAATGACACATCATTTCCCATCAAAGTATATATTAAATCTTGATCTTTTTTTTGATTTTTTGAATACTGAACTTGAAGTAGATTTCTTGTCTCTGGATTTAAAGTTGTATTCCATAACTCTATGGGGTTCATCTCGCCCAAACCTTTAAATCTCTGTATACTTAATCTTGATTTCTCCTCACTTAATATATTTTGAAAATCTTTACTTTTTTTATTTAACTTTTTTAGTTCTTTAGAATTATTTAATATATGCTTTTCTAAATCAAGTTCATCTTTTATGTAAACACTTTTGGAACCTTTATTTATCTTAAATAGAGGAGGTTGGGCTAAATAAATATTTCCATTTTCAATTAATTTATTAAAGGGTTTATTATTAAAAAAAGTTAATAAAAGTGCTCGAATATGTGATCCATCAACATCAGCATCTGTCATGATTATTATTTTACCATATCTTAAATCTTTTATATCAATTTCATCACTTTTTGGATCTAATCCTAATGCATTAATAAGTGTAACGATTTCATTTGATGACATCATCTTTGATAAAGATTTGGTTTTATAATCCATTGATCTGCCATTTTTTCCATTTAACTCAGTAAAGGTATTTAATATTTTTCCTCTTAAGGGTAGTACCGCTTGAAATTCTCTATTTCTTCCTTGCTTCGCAGATCCGCCAGCAGAGTCACCCTCTACAATAAATAACTCTGTACCTTCTTGTTTAGAGTTTTGACAATCAGCAAGTTTTCCTGGAAGACCTGTTAATTCCAATGCACCTTTTCTTCTAACACTTTCTCGAGCTTTCCTCGCAACATCTCTTGCTACAGCCGCTTGGATAATTTTAGCTAAGATTATTTTTGCAATAGATGGATTTTGATCGAACCATATAGATAACTTTTCATTAATAAAATTCTCTACAATATTTCTTACTTCGGATGATACCAATTTATCTTTTGTCTGAGATGAAAATTTTGGGTCTGGGATTTTTATTGAAAGGACGCAAGTTAAACCTTCTTTTACATCGTCGCCTGATAAACTTACTTTATTTTTTTTTAATAAGTTTTGATCATTTGCATATTTATTAATTACTCTAGTTAACGCACTTCTAAAACCAAGTAAATGAGTTCCACCATCTTTTTGATATATATTATTTGTAAAAGGATATACATCCTCAGAATATCCAGCATTCCATTGTATTGAACATTGAATATCAATGTTATGTTTAGATCCTTCCATATAAATTGGTTTCTTAAATAATTCATTTTCGCTCTTATTTTTTAAGCTCTCTCTCTTAGCATCAAGATACTCAACAAATTCTAATATTCCACCATCGTATTTAAAATTTATCGATTTAGTTTTTTTTAGAGAATAATCATTTAATGTTATTTTAATACCCTTGTTTAAAAATGCTAATTCTCTTAGTCTTTTTTCTAATATTGAAAAGCTAAACTTTGTTGAAGAAAATACATTTTTTGATGGAAGAAAAGTAATTTCAGTTCCATTTTCTTTAGATTTTCCTATTTGTTTTAGTGCAGTTTTTGCATCTCCATTTTTGAATTCTATAAAATATTTTTTTCCTTCTCTATTGATTTCCAATTTTAGGTTTTCGGAGAGAGCATTAACAACTGAAACACCAACACCATGTAAACCACCTGAAACTTTATAAGAGTCATGGTCAAATTTCCCACCCGCATGTAGTTGTGTCATTATGACTTCGGCAGCTGATTTTTTTTCTCCTTTGTGAATATCGACTGGTATACCTCTGCCATCGTCTTTAACTGTAACAGATCCTTCAGAATTTATACTTACTTCGATATTCTTACAAAATCCAGCAAGAGCTTCATCAATAGAATTATCAACAACTTCGTAAACCATATGATGAAGGCCGGTACCGTCATCTGTATCTCCAATATACATTCCAGGTCGTTTTCTTACAGCCTCTAATCCTTTT
>MDTA01174364.1_pt1 | contig 13652 bp, 12 predicted proteins | sample 811151 | NCBI WGS metagenome assembly MDTA01 (sample SAMN05326648, study PRJNA326480) | marine metagenome | isolation source: seawater | place: Indian Ocean: South | collected 2010 | reverse complement strand
CAAAAAAAAAAAACTGTCAAAATGCGATGAATGGATTGAGTTTCTCTATTGGACAAGGCAAGTGCCTTGGAATTGCAGGATCTACTGGAGCTGGTAAAAGCACACTGGTCGACATTATATCTGGCTTGCTAAGACCATCATCAGGCTCTGTGTTTTTTGACGGACAAGCAGTCGAACTTTTTCAAAACTCTCGATGGCAAGAACGGCTCGGTTATGTTCCTCAAGATATTTTTATGCTCGATGCTACAATTGCAGAAAATATAGCATTTGGATGTGGTTTGCATGATCTTGACTTAGAAAAAGTTTCTGAATGCACGAAGGCTGTACTGATGGATGACTTTATATCTAATGAACTTCCATTGGGTTATCAGACTATGATAGGGGAGAGAGGATCAAAACTCTCGGGAGGGCAGCGTCAGCGATTGGGTATAGCTAGAGCTCTTTATAATGACCCTGAAATATTAATTTTTGACGAAGCAACTAGTGCACTCGATGGTATTACCGAAACTGAATTAATTGATTCGATTAAACAATGTTTCCCAAATAAAACGATGATTTTTATTACTCATAAAAAAAATCTTTTTAGAGTTTGTGATAAAATCATAATTTTAGAAAAAGGTTCTATGGTTACGGACGAAACCTATGATAATTTAATTAAAGCTGATAATCCTTACAGAGAATTTGTTGCTGATAAGCTCAGTTAAACAGAAATCTATGAATATAAACAAAAAATTTTTAGATAATGGATTCATGTATTTTAAAAATGTTATATCTGACAATGATGTGTCTGAGATAAGGCACCAGTTGTTGGACTTTTTTAAAAAGCAGAAAAAAAACCACATGTTTACGAAAGAGTTCCTCTCTTTTGAGTCTGTGTCGAAGGTGCCTTTTTTAGAATCTGTTCATGAAAAAGTTTTGGAGGCAATTGGGTCATATAAATTAATCCCTTTTTATAGTCTTACATACAATTTGCATAGTCAGGTTTGGCATCGAGATTCACAATCTCTTCTTAACAGCACTCAATTTATCTATGACGAAGAATATCAGGTTTCAAAGTGTGGCATTTACCTTCAAAACGATACGATAAAATGGGGAGGAGGTCTTGAGATTATTCCAAAATCTCACAAGCCAGGCTTTTTGGGTTATCGGTTTCCGCTGTCTTTTTCTAAGAATAGAAGAGGAAAGACATCGCTCATTCAGTTGATGGCCCAAAAATTTCAAAATAATTTTCTACAGAAGAAAGTGAGGCTTGATGTAAAGGCAGGTGATCTTTTGGTCTTTCATGGAAACCTGCTCCATAGGGCTTCAAAACCCTCTGCACGCTTAAATCAAAAGCATCAAATTGAAGAGGTGCCTGATGATAAAGCAAAATTTATGTACCAATGGGAGGTGTCTCCCGACAACCAATTCTTAAGCAAGTATATTAAGCATCAAAAATCAAGAGTCGCCAAGAAAAATATCGGTTACAATGACTTCATTAGCCAAGGTCTTGAAAGCAAATATCCTGAAAGTTACCACCGGACTATTGCTGGAAAAATCCAAGATAATAACATAAGCATTGCCAATCTGAATTAGAATGGTCTCGGTAAACTGTAAAATTTGTAATCAAAAAGAAAGTGCAAAGCCTTACTTGGACTATGTTAAATCACCCACAATACCCGATGAATTATGCGTGGATACATTTACGGAAAAGAAAATCTATAATTGTGAAAGCTGTGAATCTTGTTTCGTTTATCCAAGTATCGATAATGACGAGTTAGATCATTTCTATTTAACATTATACAAAGGATATCCACAGAAAATAAATCTCTACCACAGACTATTGCCCCACTTTAACGGTAGATATTTTTCACAAGTCCTTTATTTGAAAAACTTAATAGACATGCCCCATTGCATGCAGGTGCTCGAGATCGGAAGTAATATTACTAGCGTACTTCCTGCCCTATCCCTGCTATCCCATAAAATAGATTTTTATTATTTTGATCAGGTTGAGTCGCCAATTATTAAAAAATTTGGTGGCAAGAGGGTCGGATCCTTTGCAAAACCCGAATCAATAAGTAAAAAATTCAGAGAAAATTCCTTGGATCTTATTCATATGAGTCACACGCTTGAGCATATAAATCCTTCCAGCCTTCAAAATATGATTAAAAAATGCGCTCGGACCTTAAAAGAGAGAGGATATATTTTTATTGAGGTTCCGTTTCAGTTGGAACTTAAGAACTTTTATCCTCCTCACACCCTGTTTTTCTCTACCAAAGGTCTGTCAACGCTATTCGAGGGTATCGGATTTAAGATAATTGATTTGCAGCTAAATAATACAAATAAAGTTATGACCGGTCGTAAAAGTGGAGCCAAGAAGAACCTCTTTCCAAGAATTAGAAAATTTAATTATTTGAAGACAAGACTTTTTAAGCTTTTTTTGATAATATTCTTAAAAGTTCCTGCGTTGGTAAAATTTTTGCTCAAATTTGATTATTTATCAGATGTGATTCCCAACGACCACAGACCGTTTATACGTTTACTGGCTCAGAAGGCATCTCCTTAGGTAATTTGTAAAATTTTATGGAGAATTTTTTTACTCGTTTATCAAAGTGTTTTATTATCGCCGAAATCGGCGTTAATCACAATGGTGATATGATTCTTGCAAAGCAGATGATTGACGAGGCAAAGCAATCTGGAGCGGATGCAGTGAAATTTCAAACTTTCAACGCCAAAAGTTTGGTGTCAAAGGGAACGCCCAAGGTTAAGTATCAAGAGAACACAACCTCAGTGGAGGAAACTCATTACGAAATGATTAAAAAATTGGAACTTTCAAAAGATGATCATTTCCTTTTGAAGGATTATTGCGTGTCCAGAAACATCATTTTTTTATCCACCCCGTATGATGTGGAAAGTGCTTGTTTTCTTCATGAGGAACTTAATGTGGAGCTATTCAAAACTGCCTCTGCTGACCTTGTCGACCTTCCTCTGCATGAGTACATTGCATCTACCGGAAAACCATCAATCGTATCGGTTGGAATGGCAACTCTTGGTGAAATCGAGAACACGCTTAGAATTTACAACTCGAAAAGCCACAAAGATTTGGTTTTGCTTCATTGTGTTTCCAATTATCCATGCGCGGACGAGAGTCTGAATATGCGAGTCTTGAAAACATTACGCCAAGCTTTCCAGTTACCAGTAGGCTATTCTGATCATTCGATAGGTAATGAGGCGTCGATTTTATCTATAGCTTTGGGAGCCCAAGTTATCGAAAAGCATTTTACTTTGGATAAAAATCTTGAGGGTCCCGACCATCTTGCCTCATCCACCCCAGAGGAATTCAGGACTCTATGTGAGGCGGTCGGAAGAGCAGCAGTAATGTTGGGATCTGGCGTTAAATGTTGCCAGTCCGAGGAAATTCAAATGTCCAAGGTCTCTCGAAAGAGTATTGTTATGAGAAAAAGTGCGTCTGCGGGAACTGTTTTGACAAAAGACCATCTTGCATTGAAAAGACCGGGTTCAGGTTTGGGGAGCGAGATGATGGGTTTTATAATCGGTTTGAAGTTATCCGTTGATAAAAGTGTAGATGATATAGTATCAGCGAATGATTTTTCATGAATATTTTCATCGATGGTTATGGGATCGTTGCTCATTCCATTGTTAGGAAAATCCTAGAAAACCATTCGGTTGACCCAAAGAATTTAATAATCAATACCTATGACCAAGAGGGAAACTCTGCTTTTCTAAATTATCTGAAGGATTTGCAAATAAAACATTTTAATCTTCCTTATAATAAATTGGCGAAAAAGGTTTCAATGTTCAAACCAGATTATTTTTTATCGTTGTATGGAAAAAGGATAATTCCTTGCTCAATACTCAATCTCGTTAAGTTTAGATCCATCAATTTGCATCCTTCGCTTTTGCCCGAATACAAGGGTTGTTTTTCTTGTCCTTGGGTAATTATTAAACGAGAAAAATTTACCGGTATAACGATTCATGATATTATTGAAGAAGTAGACGCTGGTGAAATTTTGTACCAAGAGAAAGTAGCGATTTCGCCCGATGATACCGCGTTTTCTTTGTACCATCGATTAGCCGGCAAATTTATTGCCTGCTTTGATGATTTTTTCTCTGATCTGTTGAAGGGCAGGATTATATCACGTCCAATGCCTAAAGGAGGTATTTATTATCCTCGCAGGGTTCCGTACGATGGAATGATAGATGAAAACTGGTCCGAGAGTCAAACTAAAGCGTTTATCAGGTCAATGGACTTTCCGCCATTTCGAGGGGCTATACTTAAAAGGGGCAATTCCACGATAGAGATAAGTTCATATGCTCAATTTCAAAAAATAGTGAATTCTAGGTGATTTACTTATCCACAGGTGGTTGGAGCAATTCGACGGCATTTGAATCTGCAGAGAGATTGGTGGACAATGGCATACGCTTCATCGAATTTTCAGGCGGCAAGCATGATCCTCATTGTACTTCGCGGCTTTCCTTAATGGCACAAAAATGTGATATTCAGATTCATAATTATTTTCCCCCTCCCGCAGATCCATTTGTTTTTAATCTGGCGAGCTTAGTGGAAGATGTTGCGAATAAAAGCATGTTGCACGCGATTCGGGCAATTGAGTTGGCGTCGATCTTGGGACTCGGCTTCTATAGCTTTCATGCAGGTTTTCTGCTGGACCCGAATGTTAAGGATTTAGGTGAGAAATTCAAGGTAGAATCCCTTGTAGAAAGAGAAATTGGCTTAAATCTTTTCCTGGAAAGAGTTAATGAACTCTCGAAATATGCCTCTCGTTTGGGAATCCGGTTACTAATAGAAAACAATGGGCTATCTTCGACGAACCACAAAGCTTTCGGTGGCAATCCTTTCCTGATGGCAGATCCTCATGAATGCTCTTTTGTTATGCGGAATACTCCTGAAAATGTCTCATTACTCTTGGATGTGGCTCACCTGAATGTTTCTTCAAATTCACTCGCCTTTTCCAAAATCGAATTTATCGAAATTGCGAATGAGTACACTTACGCTTATCACCTGAGCGACAACGACGGTTTGTCGGATTCAAATGAACCGGTAACGATTGATTCTTGGTTCTGGCCTTACATACGGAAAGATTTAAGTTACTATTCATTGGAGGTTTATGAAAGAAGTGTTAGCGAGCTTAAGAGACAGGTTGAGCTAACAGAGAAAATATTGCTATCATGAGAGAAAAGCATCCAACAGTGGCACAATCCGTATCCATTAGAGATGCGTTGGTGGTTATGGATGCTTTCGCTAAGGGAATTTGCTATGTTGTCGAAGATTTGAAAATAATCGGGTTGTTGACCGACGGAGACATCAGAAGGGCTCTTCTTCGCGGTGCCTCAATTGACGATAGTGTTGATTCCGTCATGAATAAAAATTTTGTTTCTTTTTCAATTGATGCGGATACTAAGATCATTCGGGAAAGATTTTCCACAAGGATACGTTATATCCCATTAGTGGATGAAAATGGGGTGTTGGTGGATATTGCGGATCCCTCAGGGAATTTTAGAATTCCGGTTCTTGAACCGAAGATGCTTGGTAATGAGCTAAAATATGTTACGGAATGCATCGAAACGAATTGGATTTCCTCTCAGGGGAAGTATGTGCGAAGTTTTGAGAAGGTTTTCGAAGAACTTCATCCGGGAATGCACGCCCTCGCTGTTAGTAATGGATCGGTAGCTCTGCATCTTGCTCTTGTTTCCTTGGGCGTATCCAAGGGCGATGAAGTGATCGTCCCCAACATTACCTTTGCAGCCTCTGCAAATGCGATCATTCATGCCGGAGCTCATCCGGTATTCTGCGAAATTGATAAGGATTCATGGTGTATTGATCCGATTGAGGCTGAAAAGTTGATTACCCCGAATACAAAAGCAATCATGCCAGTGCATCTTTATGGTCAACCATGTAACATGAATGATCTGCTTGAGCTTTGCAGGGAGCATCAGTTGTTCTTAGTGGAGGATTGTGCGGAGGCCCTTGGTAGTGAATGGAAAAGCCGAAGGGTTGGGACATTTGGAGATGCAGCTGCATTTAGTTTTTTTGGTAACAAGACGATTTCAACCGGGGAAGGAGGAATGATTTTGTTTGGGGAGTTGGAGATTGCGGAGCGTGCACGAATTATGAGAGATCATGGAATGTCCCCAGTGAAGCGTTATTGGCACGAAAGAGTAGGGTATAATTACCGATTAACAAACTTACAGGCTGCAATTGGAGTGGCTCAAATGGAGAAGTTTCCCTTAATTTTGGAAAAAAAACTTAAAATTGCTAGGGTATATAAGGATTTACTTGATGGAATTGATGCTATCGCAACATTTCCCAAAGAACCCGTGCATTCCCTGCATTCTAATTGGTTGTTTTCGATTATTTTAGCCAAAGGTGTAGATCGTGATTTTGTTATGTCCGAATTATTGTGCCGTGGCGTAGATACCCGACCGGTTTTTTATCCATTGCACCAAATGCCTCCATACCGCCATTATCGTGGATCCTTGGATTTCACTTATAGTAATTCAGTTTCATCCAATGGTCTTTCGTTACCTTCTTCATCAGGTTTGACGCATGAGGAAATGATCTCAATCACTGATTCACTTCGTGAAATTCTTCAAGGATACGATGCTTAAACCTAAGGTTGTAGCTTTGATTCCCGCCCGTGGAGGTTCAAAAGGCATTTTTCGTAAAAATGTAAGAAATCTAGCCGGAAAACCTCTGATTGCCTGGACGGTTGACGCTGCGTTAAAGGCAAAATGCATCGATGAAGTTGTTGTTAGTACGGAAGATGAAGAGATTGCGGATATTGCGGAAGGATTGGGTGCCTGCGTACCTTTTATGCGTCCAAAGGAGTTGGCGATGGATGAATCTACGAGAAATGAAGTTGTTATGCATGCAGTTAATGCATTACCTGCTTGCGATCATCTCATACTGCTTCAACCCACATCACCTCTGCGTAGCTCAAGTCAAATTTGTGAGGCATACGAACTCTTTTTACATTCTCAATCGCTCTCATGCGTGTCCGTAACCGAGCAATGCAAGTCACCACAATGGATGTTTGAGTTGAATGACCGTAATGAAATTATTCCACTGCTTCCGCCGGTGAAGGACACGAACCGACAGGCATCGCCAAAGTACTACTTCTTAAACGGAGCAATTTATATAAGTTCGAAAATGCATTTAACATCTTCAATTGAACCAGATCCTTTCTTGGGCAATAACACCATTGCTTATTTGATGTCGCGCAGGACTTCGGTTGATATTGACGACGAGGATGACTGGGAATTCGTGGAGCATCTGATAACCAAGGGAATGTCTAAGAGCTCATAAAGAAATTGTTTAGTAGTTTAAATGCTCATTGTCATAAAAAATCGGAAAATAGTTGAGTCGCGTTCAAATTGATTAAACTAATTTTGATGCTGCTTCCTTGTGTTTTACTCTTATTTCAAAACTTGTAAGTTTTATTTATAAAATTTCATTTCCATACTGTGCAAAATTTAGGTTCTAACACACCATTTTTGTTAAATCATATTGTTGCGAAATTAATAAATGAAGTGTAATAATCCCAATGCGATTTTGCCAAAAAAGAGTAGCAATTTGAAAATTTGGAACTATATAATATCACCGATAAAATTTAAATATAAAGTTAATCAAAAATACGAAAAAAAATTTAACAGCTCTATCTGTTCGCATGTTTTAGGATTTGGTCTGAATTCTGATAATAATGCGGACTATGTTATAAATAATGCATACGATTTTAATGCTCAATGGAAGGATGTAGAGCATCGGTATCGTAAATATATAGATATATTATCTTTGCGCCTTAATATGATTCACGGTACCAACTATTCAATGGAATTCTGGAGTAAAGCTTTTTCACTCGGTTTATTGAGGTTAATCACCACCCTACATCAATCATTTATAACTTTTGAGAGGAATTTCAATTCTACTAATTGTGTTTGTAAAATATTGTCTAAAAATAGCTTTAAAACAGTAAATACATTTGAAGAGCAAAGAGCCTTTATCAACGCTTCATGGCATGGTCAGGAGCAGATTTTTTCATTGTATATAAATTATTTTTATCCAGATCTTTTCGAGGAATTTGATTATAATAAAGTAAACTCTAAAAATGAAATTGATCTTGCAGGAAAATTAATCGGTTTGTTTAAGCGAATTTTGAATGCTAATATTTTTTTATCCATATTTAACAAATTATTACTGTCTTATAATTTAGTAAACAGAAATTCAACTGTAGGTTTGATGGGATGCTATTTTTCATGGCGTCATATTATGTCTTTACTGCTAGGTTCGCTTGGCAAAATTGCATCCATTCAAATTCCAACTCTTCCATTCACTACGGAATTTAACGAAGCAAGCAGGAAGGTATTGACTGAAACGGATCATGGTATGGACCGTTTTGACCGCTTTTTCTTTTATTCATTGAAATATTTAATGCCTAAGATATTCATCGAGTCTTTTGCAAATATTAAGCGTGAACATATTAGATTATTGCATCTAAATTCAAAATTAAAGTATATTATTTCAGAGGCGTGGTTGGGTGCGAGCTCAATAAATTTATTTAGGGCTTTTGCTTATGAAATAAGGGGCGTGAAGACATTATACAACGAACATAATTGCTTTTTCCACCCTTTCGTTGGAGATATCGTAAGTCTTAAAGCGGATTTAGTTGATTTGTATTTAACTCTTGGGTGGAAAACTGATGACAAAAGGTTTTTGCAATCGGCTAGTTTATTTGAATTTAAAACTAAAATTTCAACCTCGAAAAAATATAGGATACTGTATGTCAGTTATCCTATTTGTGCTTCGTACACTTATTATTCTTCATTTTATTCAAATTGGGAAAGAGGAGCAATGAAACATATATGCTTTGTTAAAAGTTTTTTTAACTCAATATCCAACGATCTGAAATCCGAGATAAGTTACAGGGGTTATCCGAAAGACTATAACATACCTCTTTTTAGATTTGATAAGGAAAGTATACTCAAAAAGCATTTGGAAGGTGTCGAACACCTTGAATCGATGAAATATAAAGGGGATTCCTGCAAGCAACAAATGGCTTCCGCACATCTTGTGGTTATTGATTCGCCCTCTACTAGTTACCTTGAGTCGTTAATAATGAATATACCCACAATCTTCTTCTTTGACCCTGATTCCAAGTTCTTGAGCGATAAACATTCTGATTTTTTTGACGATTTAATCGTTGCTGGGATTGCTCATACAACTCCCCATTCCGCCGCTGAACATTTAACTGCAGTCTATCAAGACCCTCAGAAGTGGTGGAGTTCCGATCATACTCAAGCCTTGAAGGATGGTTGGCTAAAAAGAAATCTTGGAAAACCCGAGGTCATGATTAATTTCCTTTTAGACTTAGCTAAAGGAAAGAATATAGTTTAGATATGCTCGAGCAACCATTGATTAGCAATTGCACTAAAGGGCAAGCATTGTCTAAAGTGGTAGACAATCTTTCGGGTAACGCTTTTGTAGTGCCAAAATTACTACTAATTGGCGTGCGTAAATGGTTTGATTATCCTGATCAATGTCTGAGTGATATCCGTGATTGTTTTGGCAATACGGAATTAGTCATACGTTCTTCGGCATCCGATGAGGATGGAGAGAAGTCAGCACGGGCTGGTGAGTATGAGTCTGTTCTCAATGTTCCCGCCAATGATGCAGTCGCCTTAAAGGCCTCAATTTCTCAGGTCATTTCATGTTATGAGGATAAAGGCACTGGCAGCGATGGGCAAGAGATTCTCATTCAGAAGATGGTGAGAGATGTTTCATGTAGTGGTGTTGTTTTTACTCATGATCTCAACACCGGGGCACCTTATTATGTTGTAAATTATGATGATATTAGCGGTACCACGAATGCGGTGACATCAGGTGCAGGAGAATATTCAAATCGAACCTTGTACATACATCGCAATTCTACAAGCGAAGTTCGTTCCGACCGCTTCAAGTCCTTGCTGGCAGCAGTAAGAGAGCTTGAGCAAGTAGTCGGCAGTAATTTTTTGGATATTGAATTTGCAATTGATGAAAATTTACAGTCATATCTTTTGCAGGTTCGATTCATCACCACGCAGCCGAATTGGAATAGTAGCATTGTCCGTTTTATCGATTCTGAACTTAATGGGGTGCGGAATTTTGTTCGTGATCGATTTCGCCCAATGCCTGGAATATTTGGAAGTTCAACCATCTTTGGTCAAATGCCGGATTGGAATCCCGCGGAGATGATAGGTCGTGCGCCGCGGGCCCTGTCTTTATCTTTGTATCAAGGTTTAATTACCGATGATGCATGGCGGATTGCTCGTGAAACCATGGGGTATGCCGTCCCCGCAGGTCAGTCTCTTATGGTATCATTGGCAGGGCAACCTTTCATTGATACAAGGCTTAGTTTTCATTCTTACTTACCCGCTTCCTTGCCTGATGAAATTTCGCGAAAATTGGTGGATGAGTGGGTGCAAAAGTTGGGCGGGCAACCGGAATTGCATGATAAGGTAGAGTTCGACATTGCAATTACCACTTTCACATTTGATTTGGAAGAGCGAATGCGAAGGCAAGCAAGTTGTCTTAAGGATAGTGAGCGGGCATTGTTTCGTCAAAAACTCCAGAGTCTGACTCAACCTCTCTTGATGGGAAATGGCAAAGGTGCTATCACCGCTGCTCTGAAATTAACCAACCAATTGTCTGCAAGTGATTTGCCGTGTACCGCAAGCGGTCCGTTGGGTCTCAAGCGATTAATCCGGGATTGTATTCATTTTGGAACTATACCTTTCTCGATCCTTGCCCGGCATGGTTTTATGGCCCATAGTCTTTTGCTTTCATTGGTTTCCCGCGGAGTACTTTCAGAGGATGAATTTCGCCTTTTGCTCGGTGGCGTGCGTACTGTTGCAGGAGAGTTACTTGATGACATGCATTCTTTGCAGACCGGTAAAGTTTCACGGTCGGATTTTATGAATCGTTATGGTCATCTTAGGCCCGGAACTTATGATATCCTTTCACCTCGCTATGATCAAATGGAGTCACTTGAATCGATTGGGGTTGAGTCTCAAAACATTAACCTAGAACAAAGCCCTTTTCGTTTTTCCGTGGATCAATGTAATGCGGTCAATTCAATGTTTGATGAATCGGGTTTCGGTAATTTTAATAGTGATAATTTGCTTACCTATATTTCGGATGCAATTGCCGGACGAGAGTATGGAAAGTTTGTTTTCACTCGCTCAGTGAGTCTAATGCTTGAGCTGATTGCCGAATTTGGCGAGAAGAATGGTTTGAGCCGCGATGAGATGTCTCATGTTCCAGTCGATGAAATTTTGAAAATTGGTGTTGAAAGCGATGGGCGTGGAGTCGAAGAGCGATTAAGGGAAATTTCGGAATTGAATGCTAATCGTCATTCCTTAACTACAGCAATTCGACTTCCCCAAGTACTGTGCGATGAGTCTGGAGTGCATGTCGTTCCGTTTCAGGTCAGTCAGCCTAATTTCATTACTTCCAAAAAAGTCAGTGCCGAGGCGTTTCATTTGAGACTTAATCAAGTGATGCCCAGGCTGTCTGGTCGCATCGTATTGATTGAAAATGCGGATCCGGGCTATGACTGGATTTTCGCTCAGGCGATTGCCGGACTAGTAACGAAGTATGGAGGTGCTAATTCCCATATGGCGATTCGTTGTGCTGAGTTCGGAATCCCTGCGGCAATTGGTTGCGGCGAACAACGTTTTGACAGGCTTGTTAAGGCGAGCAGACTTAGATTGGACTGTGCGGTCGGTTTTATTTCGCCCCTGCATTGATGATTGCTTAAGGGTATGGTTGCTTGGGTTATAGGTCTTTCTGGTTCGGGAAAAACAACGCTCTCGGAGGAAATAGTCGATGAGGTACGCAAGCGTGGAGAAAACGTTATTCTACTTGATGGTGACCGCGTGCGCGAGCTATTTGGCAACGATTTAGGTCACGACCTTGCAAGCAGGCGAACAAATGCGGAACGTATTTGCCGTATTTGCGCTTTCCTTGATGAACAGGGGATTCATGTGGTGTGTGCAATTCTTTCAATTTTCCCCGAATCCCGCAACTGGTGCCGTGAAAATCTTTCTTCCTACTACGAGGTTTTCATCGACGCCCCCTTGGAGCAAATTATGGAACGTGATGTGAAGGGAATTTACACCCGCTTTCAAAAGGGGGAGATCTGCGATGTGGCTGGCTTAGATTTGGAGTTTATCCGCCCTGAGCAGCCGGATTTGTTAATCTCCAATGCGGGAAGCCGGGGGGAATTATTGGCTCATGCCGGAGCGATTGCAGATCGGCTTGTTAGCTAATTATGAGCTATCCGTACAGTTCCATCAATCGTTTGCAAGAGCCGCATTCCTATACCTATTCTCAGTTTGGAGGGGAAGCCTTTCTTCACGATTACATGGATTCCCGTTTGAATCGGTTGCAAGAAGTATTTGATACACCATTGGTTCCTTCGAAATCACTTGGGGACTGTGCACATGCGAAATTGTGTGAATTGATGATGGATGGCAAAGGATCGCCCGTTCCTATTATTCGAGAACTTTTGGGTACTCCACCCAAGATTCTGCCTGCAATAAAAAAGATTCCATTTCCAACGATTTTCCCTAACGAATGTAATGTTCAAACGATGGGATTACTCGAGTCCGTTTTATCTATTATTTTGATTTATGAAAAAAACTCCGATGAATACAATGAAGCTTTGGTTTGGGTCGATCGGTTGCTTCAGCGTTTTGAGGTGAACAAGAAGTTACGCATGGAATATTTGCCGGGTTTTCGCAAGGGGTTAGGGAAAGACGATGACATTCGTCTTTATCAATGTTTTTCCTTGATACTTTCTTTGTCTTACTTGCAGCAAGGCGGATTGCAATATCTCAGTACACTATTGAAGCTGAATGATTTGCTCCTATCGTTACCCAAGGAGATTCTTCTCGGAAACGACAGCTATGGGAATTGGGGCATGGGAACCATAGTTGAACTTTTTGCCGTGCAAAAGTTGGCTTCTAGTAACGGGATTGATTTAAATGTCGAATGACTTCGGTCTGATTGCGGCTAACACTTCGCGAACTCGTGCTTATCTCGCCGCATTGGAAAGACATAAGATTTTACCCGCTTGGACTCTTGTGCTGGATGATGAATCGAAGGAGCTGAAGTTGGGGCAAGCGGAGAGGAACCAAGTGAGCCGCGTAATTTCTTCAGAACCCGACGGATGCTGGAGTGAAGTGAATTATGATCCTACCGCACCTCTACTGCCTTGGTTGGATAGACTTGGTATTAGCTACATCTTGGCCGATTCTCGTGACATTCACGCTCCCGAAGTGATGGATTTAATTTCTATTAGTAGTCCTTCGGTTTTGATCTATTCCGGTTATGGTGGCGTTTTATTAAGTAGAAAATAACTTGAATTAGGAAAGCGGTTTTTACATGTTCATGGCGGTTATCTTCCCGATTATAAAGGAAGTACGACGAATCACTACAGCTTGCTTGATGAAGGCTTAATTGGTGCGTCCGCGATCTTTCTTACGGAAGAGATTGATTGTGGACCAATTCTCGCTCTTCGGAAATTTCCAGCTCCCGAAGGAGGATGTAAGGAAATAGATCATGTTTATGATGCAGCGGCGAGGGCCCGTGTGCTAGT